>Ga0326511_10000475_pt1 | contig 35220 bp, 54 predicted proteins | sample 0_2496_0518_D_FD_203701 | JGI IMG/M metagenome (GOLD analysis project Ga0326511, IMG submission 203701) | Bovine rumen microbial communities from UC Davis, California, United States - 0_2496_0518 | ecosystem: Host-associated > Mammals > Digestive system > Stomach > Rumen | place: USA...
GGGACCGGCACGGGGAAATCCTTCCCCTCGCCCTCGTCCGTCCAGAGGGTGTACGTGTTGCCGGGATCGAGGAACACGGACGGGATAAGGTGGCCGTCGCTATCCGTGAGGCGGTTCCAGTACGGGCCGCTATCCAGCAGGGTGACCGCACCGCGGAAGGCGTTGCCCTTGAGCAGGTCCTCCGCCGCCGCATCGAAATCGTAGCCGGTATTGATACGCTGCACCGCCCAGGGCGTGCCGTACTTGCCCTTGTACTCCTCCGCGAAGGCTCCCTCCGCCAGGTCGCCCTGCATCTCGTACCACTTGCTCTTCATCGCCAGCGGCTGGATGGTTATCGGCTGGCTGCGGTCCACACGCCCGGAAAGGTCGTTTATTTGCCCGTTGAACCACTCGTTGCGCGGGAGGATAGTCACGGCCTTACTCGCGGGATTATAGCCGAAAACAAGGCCGTTTGCCTTGCAGAACGAGATAAGGTATTCCGCTGGGGTGTGGGCGGAGTTGAGAAGGGCGGAGTAGGGGATGACGGCCCCGGTGCGGCCGCCCTGCGGACTGGTCCACTGGGCCGCGCCCGTGTACTCGTAGAGGTCCGTGTTCGTGCAAACGCGGGCGGCGGGAACCTGCACTCCTCCTTCGAAGAAGAACAAGGGACTGCGTGTCGCCAGCATCTGGCCCCCGGATTCCTGCACGCTATAGCAGGCATACTCAAGGACGTAGAGGGAAGCGCGCCCGCTGGCGACGTCGAAGGCGTATTCCCCGTTCAGCGAGTAGGACTGCTGGGTGTTGCGCCTCCACGTGTCCGTCACCCTCTCCTCGTAGTCCGCCTCCATCGTGGGCGTGTAGCCGCACGCCTCCGCAAGGGCGGAGGAGGTGCCCGGCAGGTCGCAGATGCAGCGGATGGTGCTGGCTCCTATGGGAACGTCGCCGGAGTAGGCAACCATCTGGAGGAAGATGCAGACGTAGAGAGTTGCGCCCATATACGTGAACTGCATCTGGGCGTCACCCACGGGGGAGACACCCGCGGGGAGTATCATACGGGGCGTGGCCGTGAACTCCGCCTGCACGTCGGAACCCGCAGGGACGGATGAAACGTAATAGAAGGCGGATATCACCCTCTCGTAGGCGTCTCCGCCGCCCCCGGAGAGGGCCGTGAGGTTAGTGCTGCCCCCCGCCTGCCCGTAGTCGCCCAGGGACGGGATCATCGGCAGCGTCTTCCATACCCCCACGTAGAGGTCAGCGGGTATGTGTGAGAGGTCCACCGCGTGGCCGCCGTTGTTCGCGGGACGGGCGCACGCCTCCAGGAAGGCACGCATCGAGAGGACGGGCCGCTGGAGGTAACTGCGCAGGTCCTTGCAGGCCCACTCGTCACGCCCCTCCTTGAGGTTGAGAAGGGCCACGCTGCTCTTCGAGTGGTAGGTCTTGTCCCCATCCGTCACGGAGGAGGGCAGGCCCGTCTGGCCGGGCGCTATCACCGCGTGCTTGGCGTCGAAATCCCCGTCCGGCACGCCGTTGTAGGCAGGCGCGAAATTCACCACGTCGTAGGCGTTCTCTATCCCCTGCCCCTGCGGGTGGTTGCGGAGCCGCGCCCAGGCGGCGGACACCTCCGCGGCGTTGATGGTGAAGGAAGACAGCGTCACCCCGTAGTCAAGGTGCGCCAGCGTCTTCTTCTCCCCGTCCGCGGTGTAGGAGAGGTTATAAAAGAAACCGCCTATCCCGCCGAAAAGCGTCACCTTCATCCCGGTGACTATCCGGCCCCGTATCTCCACGGCGTCAAGGCGGAGGTAGCCGCTTTCAATGATGCCGCCCAGTTCGTTCCGCAGTTCGAAGGGCGTCTTGTATCCGGGTGAGAAGGCCGGGCCGGTCCCGCCCGTCCCCGTGCTGGTGCGGTCCGCCCTTTCCGGGTGGCCGAAGATAGCAAGGTTCGCGGGAGTGGCCGGGAGGGTTATCTGCTTGGAGAAGGAGTTCTTCACGGCGGCAGGCTCCTGGAGGTCCGTGAAGGCGTAGTTATAGAGGATGAAATCCTGCTCCGCCAGGTCCGCGTGCAGGCCTCCTATGTATAGGTCAATCTTGCGCCGCATCGTCCTACCTCCTTATCCTATCCTGGGCGAGCCTTGCCTCAATCTTGTAGGCATAGAGCCTGCCGGGCGTGTCCTTGTGTTCGGTGGTGCTGGCGGTGAGGAGGACGGGCCGCACTATGTCTTCCTCCAGGTCGTGGACGTACACGGAGGGGGAGTTGAGAAGGTGGTGCATCCTCTCACTCTCGTGGAGGCGTAGCCAGCCGGTCCAGAACTCCCACGTGGGCCGTATCTCGTTCACTATCGTTGCGCCTCCCCTTGCGGCGTAGTCGTTGTTATCGTAGGCGCGTTCCAGGGTGTGGCGTGTGAGGGCGTCGCTGCGCAGGGCCTTCCCCTCCACGGGCAGGGCGTCCCAGCCGCCGTGGGCGTTCACGTAGTAGAGGACGAAACGGCAGCAGCGTTCCGTCCGGGTGAACTTGATGGGGCCCATCTGGACCTGCACCGCGCCGGGGTAGTCGTCCATCGGCAGGACGAAGGCGTCGCCGTACTCAATGAGGCCGATGGCGAAATCCTCGTTGTAGTCGTCGTTGAAATCGTCGCCGCCGGTGTGGCCGTTGAGATAGCGCGTCACCATCGTGCCGTCCTCCATCGTGATGGTGGCTACGATGCCTCCCGCGAGAGAGGAGAGGACGAGCAACTGGCCGGGTGCGAAGGTACGGACCACGGGGAAGGCGAGGCCGTCCGTAGCCCTGTTATAGTGCGGATCGTAGGACCAGTCGTTGAAGAAGGTGACGGCATCTATTGACGTGGCGCCGCGGCCCACTACGAAGGTGGCCTCGTAGGGTGTCGCCGGAGCCTGGAGGAAATTGTGGGCGAGGTAGTCCGCGCAGATGTCGTTTATACGGATACGCGGATAGGTTTCCCCCGGTGCGGGGTACGCCATACCCTCGTAGATGATGGTGAAGGGTGTTTGCAGGGCGATATAAAAGTCATAGCCGGGACTTGTGGGGTCCGTCTTGGTTGTGAGTGTGACGTAGTAATCCTGCCAGATGGGTGCTGCTTGTACGGCCATAATTGCGTGTGTGTTTTCTTGGAAATATAAAAAACCCGCCTTCCGTAATTGAAAGCGGGCGGGGTGGTTATGGCATCACCTTCTCTATGTAGTCCAGGGCGTCGCGGTGGAGGGCCTCCAGCAGCCGTTCCTCGTACATTGATATGACGGCGTTCTCCGTGTCCCGCAGGTCGTGCGTCCCCTTCGTCCCTTCCCTCGCTATCTTGCGGCGTATGAGGAAGGAGAGTTGCTCCGGGGACGGGAGCCTGCCGCTGGCATCCGGGTGCGGAATGACGGGTTTTATGAATATCCAGCGGTCAATGGCATCCTTCGGGGGCCAGTGGGGGCGGGTATCTTCCTCCACGTATTTCCAGTAGTCCGCGAGATAGAGCCAGACGGTGTATGTAGTGCCGTTCACCTCCACCTCCGTTTCCACGCTGCGGAGCAGGTCGCCGCTGGCTATGCGGTCGTGCAGTTCCAGGTGGTCCTTGTAGTTCTCCCTTATGTCGTGCGCCAGGTCCTCAAGGATGGCGACGAGGTTGCTCGTTTGAAAAAGCGGTTCTGCCATTGTTAAAGATTTTTATTAATGTGTCCTCTTCCATTGTTCCAGCGCCTCCTTCTCCCAGGCGGTCTTGTCCTTGCGGTAGGCGAGTGTGTTGAGAAACTCCACCGCAGGCTTGCGGAACACCTCGTCCCAGGAGCAGCGCAGCGTCTCACTTACTCGGTCCACGTTAGCAATCCATCCCCAGCGTGCTGCAAAAGTGCCTGCACCTCCGCTATCCTCGTCCGTATCTCCGTCCTCCTCTTCGCGTCCTTCTCCTTCCTCAAGGCCTCCCCCCAGGAGGTGAGGGAAGCCTCGGTTAATTGCAGAAACCGCGCGAAAAAAAAAGCCGCAAGTCCCAGGGCATCCGGGAAGGGCAGGGCCTCCACCTTGCGCTGCACTTCCACCACATCGTAGCCGTCATTGTATGCCTTACCCTCAGGAATGAGGAAGACAGAAAGGAGTTGCGGCAAGCTGGCCGGGAAATCCTTTGCGAAGGTTTGGAAGTCTATATACTGGGCAGTGTTTATCCGGCGGAAGTCCGTGGTGGGTATCAATCCCTCCCAGGTCCAGTCGTCAGTTATTTCCGTGGGTTTGCAGTGTTCACGCAGGAAGGCCGTTTGCGCGGCCATACGGGCATAATCCCCTATGGGTAGTAGGAGAATGTCATCCGTGTTCATATCAGCCAAAATAGCGATTATCTGGACCTGTTTATCCAGTTCATCCCCTTCTCCCTGGAGGATGGCGTTCACCCTCATATAACGGCCCAGGGTGAGGGCCCCGTAGTTGTCTATCATAGTGCTTTATCTTCTATTGAATCCCAGCGTGTAGTGTCCTCCCACTTTCCCCAGCACTCCGCCCCAGACGGCGTACCGCAGTGCGTCCATCCCGTGGTTGAAGAACTCAATCGGCTCGTTGGTGTAGGTCCCGTCCGGCCTCTGCTTGAAGAGGTATTTGCGGCCTTCGTCCAGGAGGTCCACGCTGCGGCGCGTCACGTAGATCGTCCACGCCTGGAGGGCCTGGAGTTGCTCGCGTACCGCCGTGCGTTTGTCGCTGCCCTTGACGTTAAGGCCGTACCCCGCAACCTCCGCGATGCTTTTCGGCTCGGCGCAGTCCGCCCAGACGACGGGGCCGCTGCCCTGCCTGCGGATACCCAGGTCCCGGAGGGCGTTCGCTATCTCCGGGTTCGTCATCCCCGTCTGCCAGAGCAACTGGTCCGCGTATATCTCCCGGCGGCCCGTATGGACGAGGCAGCGTATGAGGGTGGTGGGATCGTTCGTGAATCCGAAATCCATCCCCCACGTTTCCACATACCCGGCGGCGTCCGGCATCTCGTCCACGACCTTGAAATTGAACACCTGCCCCTCAATCTGGCCTATGAGGCCCAGGCCGTACACTCTCCACCAGTTGCCGGTTCCCTTGTTTGCCTCAATCTCGCGGCGGACCTCGTCCGGGAGGTGGTCGTTGTCCTTGTAGGTGGTGTGCACGAGTGTGTACCGGTCGCGCTTGGGTATCTCGTCCGTTCCCCAGAAGGGGGCGCTGGGGTTGTAGTCGTAGCAGACGAGGCCGGAGGTGCGGACCATCAACTGGCGGGCGGCCTCCCACTCCACGCGGTTAGCCTCGTTAATGAGGAGCCGGTCACGTGCCGGGCCCTGGAGTTTCGCGGGGGTATCGGCCCCGAAGAACTCAATGATGGAGCCGGAGGGGAAGGAGTAGATGCACTCCGTCTTGTTCCAGGCCGCCTCGTCCCATCGGTCCATATCGGCGAGCACGAACTTAAAGTCACGGATGGCTCCGCGCTTGAGGTGGGGGAGGCTTTCGGACACGACGGACGTGATGGTGGGGACCTTGTCCTCCATAGCGAGGAGGGAGAAGAGTTGCAGTTCCGCTATCGTCTTGCCGGAACGTGCCCCGCCGCGGTTGTCAATGTAGCGGGGGGCGTCGCCCAGTGCGGCGCAAATCTTCTCAAAGGTGCGGGTGGTCCTCATTGTCCTTCCTGCTCGTCTTTCGGTTTGCGTGGTGCTGCACCCGTTGCGAGTGCCTTCTTCAGTCCGTCCAGGGCGGCCTTGTCATTGAGTGCGAGGTTAAGCGGCTGGCTGCCTCCCTGGATGGTGGTTTCCTGCTTTTGTTTCCAGTTGTCGCCGGAGAGGTTCGTAAGGACGAAGATGGCGGCCTTTATGTCCGGGGGGTAGTAGTACGTTTCCCGGGTGGCCTTGACGACTTTCGGCTCTCCCATATACTCGCGGACCTTCTTGCCGGTGACGGGATCGTATTCGATGACCTTCTCTGCTTTGGCCTCGGTTTTCTCTTTCGTGAAATCCACACCGCGGGCGGCCTTGACGAGTGCGTTCTCCACCTCCTTGATGGTGTTGCGGCGGAACACCTCACGGGCGCGGTTTAGGGCGTCCGCAAAGTCCGCAATCTTGCTCCACCTTCGGAAGGTGGCGTCGTCTATGCCCATAGCGGTGCAAAAGTCCTTTATTGTAGCGCCGCAAGGCTGGGGGTGCAGTCCGTTGCGTTCCACCCAGGCGGCGGCCTCTGCTATTTTCGCGGCGTTCATTTTCATTTTGATATCTCGTTTTAAGTTTGTATATTTGTCCCATCAAACGCGGGAATAGCACAAGGTAGTGCACCTTGCATCCAGCAAGGGGATGGCCTTCGGAAGGACCTTCCTGCTCTACAAGGAACCGGCTCCGGCTGGTTCCTTTTTTTCGTGCCTTTCCGCCCTGGTTATGCGTTCACCCCTTAACATACCTGCTCCCTCCTTGTCTATATCAGTAAAAGGAAGGTCCGGGCACATAAGTGTGCAATCGTCCGTCAGTAGTTTTATATAGCGCAACTGGAAACCCTCTGCAAGTTTCACCCCTATCTTTTTCAGTGGAGTGATACCCGCCCCCCCCCACACGGGGATGCCGTATTTTTTGCAGATTCTTTCCTTCTCGCAATATCCGTTTGTAAAGTTCAAGATTGTAATCCGTTCCCCATCCGGGAAAACGAGAATACTCTTGTTCTTGCTTATTTGAGTAAGATGAAAGCCGGACGCCCGGTATATTGTTCCATCCCCAGACGCGGTAGCATCGGAAAACGATATCACCCATTTAACGTGGGGTGCGTTTTTCTTTATGAGGCGGAAAGCGATACCCAGGCACCGGGATTCACTATTGGCCGGAAGATAATCATCGAAAGCCATACGATTGAGTTCGAGGAACTCGTTCCACTTTTCCTTCTCCGTCTTGTTTGAGGTTGCCACAAGGTTTATGACTTTCCGTTTATCCATAGACGGGCCGAAACTCATAACGCCGTGCAGTCCTCCATCAAGGAAACACCCGAAATGTACCTGCGAGTTCTGCACCACCTTTCCAGAATAATGATGGGCACGCACGAAGGGTTCTGCCACTTTGGCAGGGATAACCTTCACAATTATTTCTTTTGCCCTTCCCATTGTGTTTTGAGTGTTTTGAGTAGATTATAGCGTAACTCTATTAACTTGCATTCCAGATAGTCACGATCCAGCGGCATAAATTCCTGCATTATCTTGTAGGCCTTTTGCGTGGGAAACATCCACTGCGATTCTCCAAAATAGTGTCCACTCATTCCGTTTGTCCCCAGGGCCTCGTCTACGTCTTTGGCTTTGCGTCCACTCTTTGCGAGGGCGTCGCGTAGATATTGCCGCAATCCCTCTGCCTCTGCTTTGGCCTTCTCGTAATCTTCCCCTGGTCCTTTGGCTATCATATCAAGCCACCATTTTGCCATAAGATAGACGGCCACGCCGTTTCCGTTTTTATCTTCTTCGTCGCCTTCCAAGGTATAAAACTCCTCCGTGTAGTGGGCCGCTTTTGTAGCGAATAGAACAACGTCCGCCATTTCGTCTGATAGTTGGAAACTAATCTGACGAAAGCCAGCCCTTTCCCCATCCGGCAGGTTGAACTGCTCCCCGTAGTCCTCCGGGGAGCCTGCACCCTTTGCACCTTCCTCAAACGCTTTGCCTATACCCATAGCCTCCAGGTCCATTGTTCCCCAGGGGGAGGAGAAGAGTTCGTCCCAGTCCCACGCACCGAAGGAGCCGTTGTCCTTCATCGCCCTGCGGCGGATGGTTTCGTGGTCGTCCTCCGTTTCCGGGTAATAGATGACGCAGGGGACCTTGCTGCGTTTGACGGCATAGGCTCCCTCGTGGCGGAGGTTCCCGGCGAAGACTACGTAGTTCTTTGCGTCGAAGGGTACGACGAGGAGGGGCCGGTCCTCAAGGAAATCCGGGTCCTCCTTGATGCTGGCGGCGGTGCGTTCCACGTCGGTGGCGGTCCACTGGCGGGGGTTCTTTGGTAGCCACGGGAGTTGCCCTTCATTGAGAAGGAGGAACCCCAGGCCGAGTTCTTTGCGTTCTTTTCTCATACGTGCGCGGTTGTTGTCGTTCTCTTTTTCTTTTATATTTCTTTTTCTTTCTTTTCTATTGCGCTGGTATTACAAGGGGGCGCTTTTCTTTCTTGTTCTTTGTTTTTCTTTTTCTCTTGCTGCACTACGTAAAAATTACCGGGTGCCTTGGAGGACACTTTGCGGGGCGGGTGGATAGATTTATATGACTTGCAACCTCCGTTAAATTTCACAACTTAACACCGCCCCGCGTCCGTGCCTATTTCTTTCCTTTTTTTGCGGTCTTTTTCTTTGCCGGGGTAGTTGTACCCTTCGCGGGAGTTTTTGGCTCTGCGGGCAAATTAGCGGCCTTTGCCGGGGTGTTATCCTCCACTGCGGCAAAGTATAGCGTCCCCATATCGCGGACAAGGTTGAGCAGGCAGTTGGGGCAGCCGGCCTTGTAAGGGTAGGCGTGGCCCGTCAGGTCCTCCCACGTGTCGCGGAGCAGTTGGATGGCGGCCTGCCCCGGATAGGAGCACCAGGCGGCCTCCGTGGCCTGCTTGAAATAACGTTCCAGGGGGGCAAGGGCCTCCACCTGGGCGGCGGTCAGTTGTTTGTTCATAATGATTCTACGAATTTATTGTATAACTCAATCTCCTTCTCGTACTGCCACGGCAGGGTGAAGATATCGGCGACGCGTCCCTCCGCCTTGCTTATAGTGGCGTGGTCGCGGGAAATCACGGAGCCGATGGCGTTCTGGCTGAATCCCTCCCGGCGTGCTATGTATATGAATATCCAGCGGGGCCACACCACGTCCTGCGTGCGGTCCATCCGGCAGCGTATATCAACGCCGGACACCTCTGCCATTTTATCGGCGAGGTAGTAGAGCCGCTGGCGGGAATCGGTGCGGGGAGCCTTCACGCTTTCACGGATCGCGCGGGCCAGGGCCAGGCGGTCAGCCAGCGGAAGGGCGAGCACCTCGCGGCGCAGGTATGGGGTTAATCTCTTGCTCTCCATTTGGAACCCCGGAAGGGTATCACCCCCGCCGGGATTTGTAGACATATACACATAGCGTTTGCTATTCCTTTCCGGCCTCCTTGAACCTCACGGCCCCGGCGTGTCCTTTCGCTATCAGATAATCACAAATGCGAACGGGACTTTCACCCGCCCCCGGTCCTTGTGCCGGGTAAATGTTTGTTATCGTTTCGCTGCTACCGCGCAGACCGGGAGGCGTTTCGCTGGAATAGTCAAAGAGCATCTTTTAACCCGGTTCTTTTTGTATCTCTGCCGCGGCTCAATCGTTGAGCCATTTATTCAATTTTGCTATTGCGTTTGTTAATAACTCACGTAGAAATATAAAAAACTGCTCAAGTGTAAACGAGAAGAAGGAGAGGGCGGCGGAGTAGGCCACAATGGGCAGCGTGAAATTTTTGCGGAGCAGGGCCCAGAGGAGGCAGCACCACCACGTCATACATAGCGAACACGATAGGGGCCGTAAACTTTTTACGGCAGGCAGTCCGTACCGGCGCGTCCATTTCGAGAGCCATCCCAGCCAGGTATCCGTCCAGCCGGAGAGGTCCACGATGAAAACCACCACGGCCCACACAAGGGCCAGTTCTGCGTAGATAGTCATTTGCTTTCAAGTTTTGAGTATTCGTCCAATATCTTTGTGCGTATCCTGCGGACCTCCTTCGCGCAGGTCTGGTGTGAAAGGCCCAGCCGTTTCCCCAGTTTGCGGTAACTCTGGCAGTCCACGTAAAGGAGTATGAGGATACGTTCCACCTCCGTGAGGCGGTTGTCTATTATCCACTTGACGCGGGCAATCTTCTCCGGCTCCTGGGAGAAGATGCTGCCGTCCCAGCGGTAATCCTCGCGGATGGACTTGTAGTCCCGTGCTATCTCCTTATCCTTCATCCTGCGGTCGGTTTTCCACTGCGGTCAGGTCCTGCGTCCGGGCCGCGAAGATGCGTATCTTGTAGTAATAGCGGCTGGTCTTGCTGCGCAGGTTGAAGAGCACGAGCCGCGCTATGAGGAAATTCTCCTCGCCGTTCTCCCATAGGTCCTGGAGTTTGTCCTCGTCGTATTCCAGCAGGGTGAGGTAGACCATCTGGACGAGGTCCTCGAGGTCAGCGGTGAGGCGGTCCACCCCGGCGATGCGGAGGACGATCCCCTCCACCCGCCGTTCCCGGCCCAGCCGTTCCACTATCTCCCTGCGTGTCATTTACTTTTCCGTTCCTCCCGGTAGCGTTTTTGGTATTCACGATAATAGGCCTGCCACTTTTCCCAGTCCGCCTTCTTGTTTTGATTACACTTTTCCGTGTTCCGTTTGCGGTATTCCGGGTGCTCCTGCCTATATCTCCGCATATATTCGCGGCGATACTCATTGAACTCCGGCGTGCCCTTGAGCCTGCGGTGGTAGTATTCGCGATTGTATTCGCGCCTTTGTTCTGCGGTCATATTATTTCCTCCCGAATACCAGGAGGGAGGCGTCCCGTGCGTGTTCGCTGGTGCGCCCCGTCCATCCCGTGATGCGTTTCCAGTAATCCTCTGCCCATTTGGTCTGCCCGGCCTGTGGTTTGCGGGCCTCGAAGGGTATCCGCTGCGCCGTGAGGAACTCCTCCCAGATACGGGCGTCACGCTTTGCGGCTCCGGCTCCCATAAGGCGGCCACGGTATTCCGCGTTGTTCCTCTCCTGGGGGAACCACTTGCGCTGGCGGGCGTCCTCGAACACCACATAGAAGGGCACTATCTGGGCGGTGCACTGGTAGGACCAGCGACGCACCTCCTCCAGGGCCTTCCATAGCGGGAGGGTAGCAACCTCCAGGAACCGCCTGGAGGCGCCATCCCATATCGTGAAACCCGTTTTTTCTCCGGGATCAATGCCGCACCATATAGCCATCACTCCGCGGTTTTGTCGGTTATGGCTACGGAGTAGAGTTTCTCCATCATATAGTCCGCGGCCTCAATAGCGGCGTCCACGAGGCCCTTGTAAGAGGGCAGGGCGGTTCCCACGGCTGCGGTGTGAGGGCCCACAGAATTGTAGAGGATAGTTTCAGCGATGGAGTTGCGTTTCTGGATGAAGGCGCGGCGTGCCTGGGCCTCCATCTCCTCCTGTGAGGGTTTTGCGCCGATAGCGCGGATAGGTGTTGTTTTGCTCATAATGTTGTGTTGTTAAAGGTTTTCAAATTCTGATATTAGGGGAGTTTGTTCCATCTCCAGACGGAACAAGAGGTGCTTGGATATTAATTCGCGGATATTATCCCCCTTATCCAGTACGGCGAGGGTTTGTTCATCTCCGCGGGCGTTCCGGCCCACTATCTTGATTTCAAAATAATCTATAATAGACGCCGCCTGCATCTTCTCATACCCCAGCCGTGCTATGCGGCTATCCAGGTCTTGCGCCTTCTGAAACGTTTCTTGTGTCATAATCGTTTGTGTTTGTTTGGAACCCCGGCAGGGTGTCACGCCGTCCGGGGTTGGTTTTCAGTCGGACCTAATCAATATTTATCCTTTCCGGGGATTCCACCCGGCCCGGCGTTCCTTGACGCCTTTTTGTGCTTTAGTTGAGAAGAAAACGGGGACTCACACCCCACGGGCAATTACGCTGCGGCTTTTAGGGGGTTAAACATTAAGGGTATTTATGGGAATTGATTCCCATCTTCTTTTTTTGTTAGTGGTTCATTTTGCAGGAGGACGTACCCGGCGGAGCCGTCAATGCGTACCAGTGCCCAGGGGCCGCGGAAGGCATCCACCACGCCCGTATAGGTGCGGTTAAGGCCCTGCCAGGTAACTCTCTCTCCTTGCGTGTAGTTCATAGTCACTCTTGTTCCAGCCCTAACTCCAGGCTTTTAAGGGTTATAATGTCATAGAGTTGCCACGCCTGGCACCAATAAACGGGATAACGGCCTTTAAGGAATAGACGGCTCTCCAGCGCGTCCTTATCGCACAAACTGCTCCACCGCCTTAAAATCGTGGAGCCGTCAAGGAGGAAGAGGATAACGATATCCCCGTCTTTGGGTGTGTTTTTCTCAATCCTGTACCATCGGCAGAAGGCCTTACTTATTTCCAGTTCCATCTGGGCGTTTTCCTTGTCTGCTATGAGTTTGAGCCGTTCCTCAATGTCCGTGAAATTGGTGCCGTCCTTCTTTTCCGGTTGGGCCGGAGCAGGGGCGGGGGCGGTGTTCTCTTTGCGCCTTGCGCGTGCGTTGATGGTGGAGGCCTTCTGGCACTCCTTGCACCAGGATTGCAGGCCGTCCTTCGAGGTGTTTTTCTTTCCGAAAGCATCCAGCGGCAGGTCACGCCCGCATTTGTCGCAGTGTTTGGTCTTGGGTTTTTCTTGTTCCATAGGAGATGGTTTTAAAGGTTGTTTACTTTCGATTTTTGGGAGTTTCTCGTCCGGCTTATCCTCCGCCTTCATTTCCTCAAAAAGGGCGCAGGCGGCTTGGAAATAGCCTACGTCTGAACGCTTGGCCGCCCCGTTGCGGCAGCGGCCCGCGTCCGTGAAAAATGCGCACTCGTTGCAGTAAGCCATAGCCGTGTCAATCAGAAGGGCAGGTCCTCTTCCTCCTTTGCAGGCTCCTGGGCCGGAGCAGGTGCAGCGGGTGCAGCCGGGGCCGGGGCCTGGGAACGCGGTGCGCCGAACTCCTGCGGCTTGAGGTTGCCGAGGTATATCTTGCCCGTTTCCTTGCTATAAAGCACCACTGCGTGCGTGTTGCCGTACTGGTCCGGCTGGTTGCCGTAGTTCTCCACCACGTCGATCCAGATGCATTTCTCACCTTTCGCATTGGTGGTAATCAGGTTTTTGTCAATCTTGCTCAAGTTGAGCAGGCCTCTCAATTTTGTTGCCATAGTCTTTTAATCGTTTATTGTGTTTGTTCTTTCTTCATCCATTTCCTTCCCGTGTATGTAGAAGGCCGCAACCGCGAAGGCGGTGAGCAGCAGGGCCGCGCCGAAAGCGCCCAGGAAGAGGCCCACAAAAAATGCCGTTACGTTACTCATCGTCTTTTGGTATTAGGTAGTACTCGTTGAACCCGCGGCGGGAGGGATCGGGCCGTTTCTCGCGTGCGCAGAGGACGTACGGGAGGCCCTTTTCCTGGATTTCCCTGCGGATGCCTGCCATCTGGGTATGCATCTGGGACACGCGGAACTCCGCGGCGTCCTCCAGGGAGATGCAGCGCCCTGCGAGGAGTGCGTTGAAGATAGCCTTGCGTGCGGAGTAGCGTGCTGCTATGTCCTCGTTTGTGGCCTCGTAGCGGGGCAGTTGTCCGGGTTGCGGGAAGAGGCTGCCCACGGGTGCGTCCACGAGTGCCTGGGCCTTGCGTGCCAGCGTGGTGATGGTGTCGCATTTGTTCTGGAGTGCGCGTCCCTTGCCGGGAGGGAGGAGAGCCGCGAGTTTCCGCAGGCCCTCCACCTCCGCAAGGATGCGCTTGTCAATCTTCATCTTTTGCATAATCGTTTGGTGTTATAGGGTTAAATTGAATCTATTGCTTGGAAAATTCTATACATTACCTGCGGCACTATTGCGTTGCCGTGTGCCTTCAGTGATTCAGTTCTCCATCTGGAGAGAGAAAGGGTAAGACGGTCCACATTGAAGGGAAACCCATCATTTCCTCGGTGAATAGGGGAGAAAGTCGGGAACTCTGCCCAGCGGTTTCCGGGGAGCAGTCCTTCGTCATCCGCCCAATTGCATCCGGGAGTGTTTCCCCGTAGACGCATCCGCTTTTCTCCTTCACCTGCCCCGGGTTGGTTTTCCCCTTGTAGTCCCGGGCGGAGGGTGTCGGTAGCATCCCGCTGCCAGCCATCGCCGAAAGGCTCTGCCCCATCTGGGAATTGGGGTTGTAGGTGTTCGTGTACTTTTCCCCCTCTATCGCCGTATGCGTCGGAAGAAGGCCCTCGAAGGCCATTTGTTTCAGTGCGTTGAACTTGCTGGGAAAGGCAGTTTTTCCCTCCTTTGCCCGGCGTTGTAGGCATTTCTCCTTCTGCTCCGGCGTCCACTCGCTTTTGTATTCCACTGCCGTGGGCGTTGGTAGGAGTGGACTGCATTTCGGATCGTAGCGGATTTGGGCCTCCAAACTCACGTATTTCGTCCCGTTCTTGTAGCCGTTCTTCTCCGCCCTGCCCCGCATCTGCTCCGGCGTCTGGCACGGCATCACCGCGGTGGGCGTCTGTAGCATAGGCAATGATGAAGATTCGGTCCCGTCGGTGGGGTGCGCCGACAGCCGCAGCCGGAATAAGCACCGGCTGGACGGAATATCCTGCACGTTCAATATCTCCGCAGATTCGTTCGATGGTAAAGGGTTGCTCGAGTCCGTATCGTTGAACGTCGTCACCCTCCGCGAATAGAGAGGAACCGCCTCCCAGGTGAGAAAGTATCCCTCCTTCCACCATAGTGGTGATTCCAGCAACGTTCTCACCAATGATCCAAGAGGGCCGGATTTCGTTAATAACGCGGAGCATCTCCGGCCAGAGATAACGTTCATCATCTCGTCCTCCCCGTTTTCCTGCATAGGAAAAAGGCTGGCAGGGGAATCCTCCCGTGAGGACGTCAATGCAGCCCCGCCATTGTCTGAAATCGGTTTTTGTGATATCTTCATAACTTACTGAACCCGGGAACCAGTATTCCAGCACCCTCCTTCCGAAGGGATTTATCTCGCAGTGGAAGGCGTTCTCCCATCCCATCATAGCCGCCGCCACCTCCGGGCCGCCTATCCCGCTGAATAAACTCGCGTGTACTTTCTTTCCCATTGTCTTACTCGTTTATTTCCTTCTATCGTTTCCGCCCAGATAGATGGGGTTGCACATTTGGCGGATACGGGACTGCACCCGGTTGCCGTAGATGGGGGCCAGTTTGGACGGGGGAAAATTCGAGGATATGAGGGTGAGCCGGTCATACATATCGCCGCGGGCCTCAATCACTGAACGCAGCACCCTGCGGCGGTTTCCCATATAGAGGATTTCCGCAGGCTCGTTCCCCAGGTCCTGGATACATAGGACCTTCTCCGCCTTCCATTGGTGCAGGTCGCCGTCTGCTCCCACGGCGTCGCAGATATCGTCCGCCCTTTCCGTCCTCCACGCCAGCGGAGAAACCTGGTCCCCGGCCTTGATGCCTATCTTGTAAATCTTGCAGAAGGTCCGGCAGATATCCAGCAGCAGGGATTTCCCCGTGCCGGTGTCGCCGTAGAGGTAGATGCCCTTTTGCAGGTCGCCGGGGACCGGCTGGCCGTCCTCTCCCATACACTGCATAGCGGGATCGCTTATGCACCAGCGGAGCAGGTTATCGTATGCAAAGCGGTTGTTATCGTCAAGGACGAAGGCGGGGGTGGAGAAGGTGCCGATGATGCGGACGGCCTCCAGTGCCTCCGGGAGGCGTATCCGTTGCTGGGCCCGGACTATCATCCCGCGGCTGGAAATGAGGCGGGCGAGCAGGTCATTGGTTATGTTTACGGATAGTTCCATAGGTATTACTTGTAGAATTGTGAGAAATCAATATCCAGGTGGCTATCGTGACGGGAGGGGGGTAGGGGGGTAGGCCTTGTCCCTGCGGGGGCGTTTTGTTCGTCTACTATCCGTTTCATCCAAATCCAAAAGAACCCGGCCCAGGAATTTGCCGCGGCCATTTTGATGCAGTCATTTGCGGAATATCCCGCGGCCTGGGCCTTCGCAATTTCCTCCTTTATGGTATTGAAGGCCACGTCGCTATTTGTGGCACGGCGTTGCTTTCGCACCTCAAGCCAGGTGTCCGCGATATGGGGATCAACTCCTAAACTCAATAAACCGCCCCGGAAATTAAATTTTATATTCTTATTATCTTTTTTATCTCTATTTATATCTTTATCTCTATTTATATCCCCCTGGTTTTCCATCGGTTGGATTTCCCGTCGGTTGGGTTTTCCATCGGTTGGATTTTCCATCGGTTGGATTTCTGGGGGGTTGGAGGGAGATTTGGTGCTATGAGTAGCCACGAGGTCAGTGCGTTCCTCCTGCGGGAAAGGTTCGCTGCCGATATGATAATCAAAACCCAGGAACCGGCCCGTTTGCTCGTCCTTTATGTGGATGCGTTTCAGATAGCCGGAACGTTCAAGGAGAGAGAAGGCAGCCTTGATTTTTGCCACGGATAGGTTGAGAGTTTTAGCCAGTCCGTCCACACTCATTTCCCACTTTTTCCCCAGGCATAGAACCTTCACGTAGATACCCAGAGTGAGCACGTCTATCTCATTGTTGAAGATGATATCCTTGCTTACCTTCTGGAAATTCTCCCGCGGCTCAATTATTTTTATCTTTCCTGCCATTGTAAAAAAACAAAACCCGTCATTTTCTGCGTGGTCTGGTACCCCAACGCTTACTCATAACGGGTTGTTAACTTTCTATTTCCGGGCGGTACCAGCGCCTCCACTTGGAAATATAAATGCCCGCAAAATTGTAAACTTATGCCTCCTTATTCGCTTTCGGTTTGGTGAAGGAGAGGGCCGGTGTCTTGGTTTCCTCCAGGTAGTCAAGGGCCACGTCACCCGCGTTGCGCAGGTCCGTCGTGGTGGTCTTTATCTGGACGTCCACCCAGTCCGGCAGGCCGTTCATCCTGGCTCCCACCTGCGCAACCTCCAGCCAGTCGCCCTCAAGGAGTTCCTGACGGACGGAGGACTTGCAGGACGTGGTGCGCTTAAAGCCGTAGAAGGAACCCTTCGCGACCTTCTCGCCGTTCTTGTTCGTGTCAAGGTCCAGTAGGTCCATAGCCTCGCCTATGATACCCTTTACATGGTCCTCATAGGCTTTTGCGTTCTTTAGCCTACGGGCGGCTGCATCGGCCTCGGCCTTGCGTGCGGCCACTTCATCCTGTACGGATTTAAGCCAGCGGCCCAGGTCATCAATACCTTCTCCGGCCAGCAGGGCCTTCATTTCATCCAGGGTGTCGGATGCTTCAAGGAGTTCCGGGGTGAGTTCTCCGCCGTTATCTTCCAGGGCGGTTTCCAGTTCCCACTTTGCGCGGGCAATCTGGTCAATGAGTTCTCTTGTGTTCATAATCGTTTTGGTTTATAGGGTTATACTTATGCTTGCTGCTGCGGTTCATCCATACGGTAGTTGAAGGCGTCATACTCCAGGGCGTCAATCATATCGGCGTCCCAGTGGTAGAGGTTCTTGAAGGCGTCTATCCAGTTCACCTTCTTGCCCTGCTTGGAGAGGGGGTTCGTGGCTACGGCCTTCACCCATTTGGCCCAGTCCGCAGAACCGCGCACGGGGGCGGGTTTTTTCTCCGGCTGGGGGTCCGTACCTGCCGCGGGTTTCGTTGCCTCTGCGGCAGTTTTAGCGGCCTTTCCGGGCGTTTTCTTCGCGGGTTTCTGGTCGCCCACGTTCGTGGTGTCGCTGTCCGCGGTGTCGTCGATGCAGAGGAGGCCGTTCAAGGCGTACTTGCGTGCGTAGGAGGACGAGGCCCCGGTGACCTGGCTCCCGTCCATCCCCTTCTTCTCCTCCTCCTCCCTCGCATAGGCGCAGGTGGAGAAGGCGCTGCCGTCCTCGAAGGCTATGAGGGTGGCCGTCGCCTTGATGTAGTAGCGGCTCCCTATGAGTTGCAGTTCGTCCGTGCAGGTGAGTGCGCAGTGCTGCTCATAGAGGAGGGGTTTCACCGCCTCCAGGATGTCCTCCGCCTTGCGGTACTTGTAACGGCCAAATTCGTTGTATTGGCTCTTGGGTGCTTTGAGTGCGGCCTGGATCGCGGCCAGTTTCTCGAATACTTTCTCTTGTGTCATAGGTGTATGTGTTTATGGGGTTTATGCTACGTTTTCCTCCAGCCAGCGTTCCCGGTATTCCTCTATCCGGTCAGCCTCCTCCCGGTCATAGGCCTCAAGTTCCTCAAGGTAGTCCTCCTCGCAGGAGTAGTCGTCCGGGCAGGGTGGTGTGTATCGTCTAAACATTGTGGCGGCCCTCCCGGTCCGTGAGTTCGGCATAGGCTGCACCGCAGAGCAGTGCGCCGCCCATCCATCCAAGTGTCCAGAGAAGGTTGCAGGAGCCGTCAAGGGCGCTGCCGCCAGCAAGGATGACGCAGGCAAAGCAGGCCAGGCCGCAAAGGAGTGTGATTGCTTTTTTCATAATCGTTGTGTGGTTAAAGGGTTTTTTTGTTGTTGAGTTGCAGTTCTGCACGGACGAGGTCCGCGGTGCGGAGTTCCTGGATAGCCACGACGCGGTAGTGCCGGGTGCCGTTCCGTCCGTCATCCACGCGGGAGGGGCGGATGCGGCCTGCCTTCTCGGCATCGGTAAACCATTTGCCATAGGTGGCGCGGGCCTTCCTCTGGCTTATCTCCCCGGCGGTGAGGCCCAGGGTTTCCAGCGCAAGGGCGGCTCCCATCTCGGCGGCGGACTTGACTATGCGTTCCAGATTATCCATAACACTACTGCACGCGGGTTACTTGGTAGGACTTTCTCTCGCGGTCCATATGGACGGAGTATCTCCTGCCGGGGTAGTCCGTACCCAGCAGGCAGGCGCAGTTCCTCACGTAGGTGTAACCGCGGAGGGCGGCGGGTATCTCCACCACCTCGCCGGGGTTCATCGCCGCCAGGGTTGCACGCATTGAAACTTTTTTAATCATAAAATTCTTATATTTGTTTGTTTTATGTTGCAAATATACAAAGATAATTTTATAATCCAAACAAAAATTTCAAAAAAATTTCATCGTTGGTATTTTACCTATTTTACAACCCTTAACACCTTGCAGTATGGAAACACGAAAAGAGTACCTTGAAAGAGTTTTTTATGACGCCCGCCTTCTGGGATTATGTAAGACGCAGAAGGAGTTCGCGGAGTTGCTGGGGATGAACCCGTCCACGATATCGAACGCCCTCAAGGGAGAGGACCGATACCTCACGGATAGCATCATCCGCAGGGTGCAGGCCTGGGAGTTCCAGGTCCTCAAACCGCGGAAGGAATCCACCCCGGGACCGGCACAACCGCAGCGCCCGGACATAGTGATACCCGCCGCCACGATGGACCTCTACACCAGTATGGCGAAAAGCATCGACCGCCTCTCCGAACTGGTGGAAAGGCTCACCGCAGGCCAGACCGCCGCACACGTCCAGGGGTACACCGCCCCCAAAAATTACCAAGTTAAGTAGGACGCCGGGGGATATAAGAAAACCGGGGTGCATCACTGCGCCCCGGCATCCCCTAACTAAACCAAAACTAAACCAAACTAATACATCCTATGAAAGAAAAAATGAATCCACCTATAAATATAAACGGGCCGGATTTTGTAAACCGATGGGGCGCGGACGCGGACCGCATCGAAGGAAACCCGGAGAAGATGCTGGCCCTCGTGGACCTGATCTTCGCCCTCCAGGATGAAACCCTTCCACCTTCATAAACGCCTATGATAACCTTTAAGCCTATAATCATACCGGGGGGACGACGCAAGGACGGGACGTGGCCCGTGAAGATACGCGTGACGTTCCGCGGAGTGTCGCGCCGCCTCCCCACGACGCTGGCCTGCACCGACGCGGACCTCACCCGGGGCGGCAGGATAAAGAACGCCACTATCCTCCAGAAGGCCGTGGAACTCATAACGCGGATGCGGGCGACGTGTGACGGCCTCTCGCCCTTCACCCTGGAGCAGTGGGACGTGGACGCCGTCGTGGACCATATCCGCCGGAGCCTCTCCGCGGAATCGTTCCGGCTGGATTTCCTCGCATACGGCAGGAAGGTGGCGGCGGGGAAGGCCTACCACACGCGCCTCTACTACCTCACCGCACTCAACGCCCTGGAGAGGTTCGTGGGCCGTCCGTCCCTGGACGTGAACGACGTCACGCGGCGGCTCCTCCAGGACTTTGCCGCGGAGGTGGGGGAGGTCAAGGCCGCACGGCACCTTGCGAAACTCGCCTATATCTACCGCACCGCGCAGGAGGAGTTCAACGACGAGGACACGGGCGTCATCCCCATCCCCCGGCATCCGTTCCAGAACAAGCCGAAAATCCAGCCGCAGGGGAAGGGCCAGAAGGCCCTGCCAGCGGAAACGATCCAGCGGCTCCTTGACGCCACGCCCGCCAATGAGTGGGAGGTCATCGCCCTTGCGGCCTTCTTCCTCTCGTTCTGCACTATGGGCGCTAACCTTGCGGACCTGTACGCGCAGAAAGGTCCCGTTTTAAGCGTCTGGACCTACAACCGAAGGAAGACCGGGGTGCACGCGGAGGTGGCCTTAAACCAAAAGGCAGAGGCCTTTGCGCGGGTGCTGGGTGAAGGGCCGCGGAACGGGGGCGGCTGGTGGCTCCCTGAGTTGCACCGCTACTGCTCCGCCGATGCCGCCACGCACAACGTGAACAAGTGGCTGCGCGTGATTGCGGAACGGGAGGGCCTGGAGCCGTTCACCTTCTACGCGGCACGCAAGACGTGGGGAACGCTGGCCCGGCGGCTGGGAGTGGAGAAGGCCACGGTGGACGACGCACTCGCACATATAGGGGACTTTAAGATGGCGGATATCTACGCGGAGAAAAACTGGGCGCTGACGTGGGCCGCAAACGAGAAGGTGCAGGCCCTCTTCCGCTGGCCGGAGATTTCGGACAAATATAGGACAAAAAATGCAGGCACCGATAGCAACGGAGTGGAACGCGGTGAAGGAAGGAAACGGGCCGGGGACTGAAAAACGGCCCCAGGGGTGGATGGGATGCCGTGCAGTGATTATACCCGCAAAAAATAATACCTGCGTGCTTGAAGGTTGCCCGTAACTGCTTGACATTGAGAGCCGTTGCGGGTTTTTCTTTTTCAAGTGTCCGCTGGTTTCGGACAATAACGGGACAAAAACTGCAAAAAAAAGGAGCCGGGGACCTCTCCCTGGCTCCAAACCCTTTTCACCTTTTCCCTATGACGGGGAAACGATTACTGGGGGCAAAGGTAGTGATTTATTCTGAATCTGCAAAATAGCCTCTATTGGCCGATGCCTGGGAGGCTATTCCTCTGGCGTCAAGGTCCAGGCGTTCCGCATATCCGAAACTGAAGGCGCGGTAACCTGCGCAGATAATCCTGCCGACTATCTCGTTGATGGGGTATCCGCCTGCCCGCATCTCGCGGAGCATCTGGGCGTCCTGCCTGGGGACGGAGAACGTGACGGGCACCTTCTTCTCCTCCGGGGCCAGGGCCTTCCGTCCTGCACCCGGTCGCGGTCCGCCGTGGCTCATTTCGTTTCCTCCTTCTTTACTTTGCGGAGTTCCGCCTTCTTGCCCTTGAGTGTTTCGGAGAGTTCGGCTACCTCCTTCTCCAGTTCGGCGGCCCGGTTCTCCTTGTACGTTGTGAGGAACTCGCGGGCCTCCTCCATCTTCGCGGTGAGGGCCTTCTCCGTCAAGTCCTTCATAACGCATCCCTCCCAGAGGCGTGCACCGCCGATCCCTTTCGATATATAGGCGTCGAAGGTGTTCCAGTGGAAGGAGAAAGTGAGCCAAAACTCCAGACCCATCTTCTTTGCAGCGGCCTGCGTTTCGTCTGCTGCGGCCATAATCCCGGCCAGGGTTGTGTAATCGTGTTGCATAGTGTTTTGTGTGTTTAAAGGGTTAATTTTCTGCTTTGATGAAATCCACGGCGTCCATCGTGATGAACCCGCCAGCGTCAAGGATGGACTGGAGTGTCCTCTTTGCATCCAGGACGTAGGGGTGGTCGTCTGACCTGAATTTGAGGTAACCGAAACCGGGAACAAAGAAGGCGAACCCGCGGCTATAATAATAGGTGCAGATGGGGTTCTTGCGAAAAACGACGTTGCGGACGTTTACGATCTGGACGTGTTCGTTGAAAAATTCGGTAGTCATAGGTGAAAGGGTTTGTGGCCCCCCGGAGGGGGCCGGGTTAATTATTAGTAAATTATAAATTCATAGTTGCGGTAGCGGCCATCTTCTCTGCGTTGCTCTGCAAGCAATATCGCCCGTTCAATGGTAAATCCTTTCTTTTCGGTTTCCTTCCCGGTCTTTACATTGTAGAAGCAAAATACGCAGGTGGCATTCTCGTTTCCGTTGGAGAGGTTTCTTGCAACTTCCTCGCTAATAGTAATTCTATTCATCCAGGTAATCATATCTCAAAGGTGTTAAAGGTTTATCTTGTTTGTTTCTGGTTGCAAATATACAAAGAAAAATTGAATTACCTAATAATTATTTCAAAAAAGTGCAATTTTTTTGATTTTTCTTTGCAGTTACCAACATTTTCCCTACCTTGCACCCCGGTTTTACGTCATAAGGTTTATAATACTTTACACTACTGAACGCCCCCGGACGCCGTGATGGTTTCCGGGGGTAATCTTATACAATAAGGGCGGGAGCCGAAACCCCCGCCCTTGCAATAGGCATCGCAGACCTTCTGACAATCCCGTGCCTATATGAGCATACCCAGATAGAAGAGCAGCAGCACGCCGTCCGCGGTAAGCAATCCCGCCCCGTCCGCAACGAGGTCACGCCACTCCGCGGAGTGCCCCTCCTGCTTGATAAGGTCGTACAACTCCTTCCCCAGACCGACCACGACGCCAGCAGCATTGGCCCAGCCGAAGGCAGGCCAGAAGGTGGAGAAGATGAACACCACGCAGAAAACAAACTGCGCGACCAGCAGGACCGCCACAAAGTGCAGGAGTTTGTCCTGCGGCACGGACACGATCCACGCCCAAATCTTTTTCAAAAAGTCAATCATTTTCCTATGAGTTTTAAGAGTGATTTACGGAAGGTCCAGACAAGGAGCAGAAGCACCGCGGCGACCAGCCACCAAAACGCGCCTATTTTAGCCGTTTTCCACGCGGATAAGGGTTTCTCCACCTGCACCTCCTTGACGCGTTCTACGGCAAAGGAATCGACCTTTGTGCGCAGGATAGTATCCACCCGCACCCGGTCACGCCAGCGCCACCTCTCCACGTACTGGTAGATGGTGTCGCCCTTCTCCCGTATGAAGATGGAATCCCGGTCGTAGAATCGCACGGAATCCGTCCGCGTTATGTAGGTGGTGTCCCGCTGGATAGTCACGCGTTCGATGATACGGGGCGAGCAGGAGGTGAACCCCCACACGAGGAGGAGCACCAGGACCAGCAGCAGGGCCAGGTACTCCCACACGGAAGGGCGGCGGGGATCGCGTGCCGCGCTACTCCCCATAGTAGTGCCAGATGACGCCCTGGTCGAGGCTCTCGTCCACGTCCAGGTGTATGTATGACTTGCCGACGCCGATACGCTTGAACCCGCACACGATAGCCGCGGAGAGAATCTTGTAACGGGTTGCGGAGGCGTTGCAGCGGATATCCACGGCAAGGCCGCGGGTGTGGGCGGAATTGCCCGTCCTCCCGTGGGCTTTCTCGTAGGACTTGCTGCGGTAGGCGGAATTGAGGACCAGCGGGATACCGACGAACTCCCGGAGGGCGTCAAGCCTCTCCAGGAACGCCGGGTTCATCTGGCCGATATCGCAGGCGGGAGTGCAGTGCTTGAACTCCGCGGGGGAGAAATACTTACTCATTGGGGTTTCCTCTTTCCATTTCCACCCGGCGAATCTGGCCGGATACATACTCCTTCACTCCCAATCCTGTGGCGCACAGGGTGAGAAACTGCCCCGCCGCAATAAGGACGGAGTTGTCTATCACCCCCGTGGGCGGGAGGAAGAGGCCCAGGAAGGTAAGGACGGCGCCCACGATGAAGGACACCACACTCACCAACACTATGACGCTGTCCTTGATGCCGCTTTTCATAGCATCAAAGGCCCTCCACTGCCTGGAAGAGGTCCGCATCCGCGGGTTTCACCACGGCCTCGGAATAGAAGGCACCGCTGGCCTTGTGACGCAGGCGGAAACCTGCCTCCGGGGTGAGGAGCAGGTAACCGCTTGCAAGTTCTTTGACGTTAATGTGTTCCATATTGCAATCCTCCTTTATTTGGGGTTATTCACTCTGGGCCATCGTGATGGTGAACTCGTGGTGGTCCGTCTGCTGGTTGAAGGTGCGGGCGTAGGTCATCGTGATACCTACGCTTGCGAGGGCCTGGGCAAGTGCTGCGTTGTAGGTGTCGAAATCCTCCGCGCCTATGTAGTTGCGGGGGAGGTTACGCAGGAGGTCCACGGCGTTCATCGCGTACTGGACGTCCACGTTGCAGGGTGCGGTGTACGGCTCGGTGCCGTTCGCAGGCTGCCACTCCTCCGTTCCCCAGTCATTGGCGTAGTAGGAGGCGGCGATAGGCTCGGCGAGTTCCACCACGGCGGGGGTTGCTACCTCGTAGTAGAGTTTTCCTGAAGGCGTTGTCGTTTCGCTATTGGTATTACAAACGAGATTCGGTGATGTGTTCAATGCAATAGAAAAAGCGTCTGCGCCTGTTCCGGTACTTGCTCTTGTTTTGTATTTTTCGCTTATTATATTTGCTATATCCGTGTTAGATGCAGGTATTTTTGCATCGGCAAGAGGCGCAATAAAAACACCATCAGAGAAAGTCCAACTCAATGTTTCCAAGTTCACCTCTTTGAACACCCTATTGGCGTAGTGTATGAACCCGTCTGCCTCTGGTTTCATTGAATCGAAGGCCGTTCCAACTCCGTGCATACCGCCGTAGGGGAACACCGGGTTGCCGTCCTTATCCAGCAGGGTAGCGGGATTGACTTGCAGTTCGTGAACCTCATACGGTTCATATTCGCCGTTACGGATGCCGGACCAGGAGAGTTTGATGCAAATGTCGCCCTTGTAGATGGTGCCGTAACCCTGTGAACAATAGAATTTTGCAAAACGAGCATTTCCCGGCGCGCTATGTGCCTCATTCTTATAATTACCGGCGGGTGCTGGGATAATAGGTTGTTTCTCGGCATCATAATACATAACATATACGCCAAATGTATCCGAATTAGGTGTACTGGCGCAATAATCCTTCCCGCCTATAATAGGAATATAGTTTTTAGAACGAATCATATTTGTATCCGTCACTAATATTCCAGTATATAGGTCTATTCGTCCCAATTCCCATTCCTCGTCCCACTGGTTGAATCCCGTTGTGACGAGTTTCTCTCCTGCGAAGGGCAGCACCTGGCCGGGATTGTAGGCGTAGTAAGGCAAGGGGAAGAGGGCACGGAACTGCGCTATGGTGAGGTCACCCAGGCCCAGCAGGGTGAGGTCGTGCACATTGTCCTGCGAGGCATCATCCACGAGGATAGCGTCACCCGTGGACGTGACAATAGCATCCACCCCGGCGATACGGGTGAGGTACTTATGGCCGGAGATAGTCGCGACACTGCCGACACCCTCCTGCACCAACTGATTCCACACGATGCTGCGGCCCTTGATGGCGGAGAGGACGGCGGAACCCGTTCCCACGTCCGCAGTCCCGCCCGTGGTGCGGAAGAGGTACTGCGCAGGAACGCTGCCACGGCCCACAAGGTTGAGAGCCGCGCCCGCGGTGAGACTGGCGTAGTAGCCGTCCTTCTTCGCGTAGTCCTCCAGAGCACCAGCAGGGATGTCCGTTGCGGTGTCACTCCAGGCCGAGCCGTCCCACGCAAGGATATGCAGGAAGGCCCCGTCCAGCACCGCACCGCCGAAAGCCGTGTAAGTGCCCGCAGTAGTGGCAAGGAAGGCCACGGGGAAATCCCCCGCGGTGAAGGGAGTGGAAGGGAGGACAAGGCCGCCGAACTGGCACTCCGCACCCAGTTCGTCCACCATCTCAAGGAGTACGCCGTTGAGTTTCGCACCCGTGATGGCCTTCGTACCATTGGTATTTATCTGGGCGTTGATAAGCGCCCGCAGTGTAGTAAAAGCACTCATATCTCTTTATCGTTTTTATTGTTCTTCCGTTTCATCCTCAATGAGGAAATCGTCGCTGAAATCCTCGTTATAGTCCGGCAGCGTCACCACCGAACCGCCGCCCCCGCGGAAATTGATCCCCGCAAGGAAGATGGTCCCGGCAAAACCGCCGCCCAGGCACTTGGATAGACAAATTCCCGCCATATCAGTAGCAGATGGTTACCTCGCTGATATTATCCACGAGTTTGTAATACATACCGCGTGCGGCGCAGGCAACGACCTGCGTCTTGTCCGCGTCCGTAATCTCCTCCCAGGGGGTAAAGTTCACACCATCGGCGGAGTAGTTCAACGTGTAACCGCTTGCGGACGGACTGATAGCGAAATTCGTGGCCTCCACCTGGAAGACCTCCTCGCCCAATACTTTGAATTTTGTAGCCATAATCGTATCAATAAATTTTAATGTCTTCAGATTCCGGGAACACCTCCGGGCAGACGGCGTCCTTCGCTACCTCAAGGGTGACGGAGCAGTAGACGCCCGCGCACTCGTCGCTGAACCGCTGGTTGAAGGTGCGGAACGTGTGCTCGTCCGCCCAGACGCCGTGCGCCTCAAGGGCCAGCAGGACGTTCTCCAGCACCTCCATCCCCACACTCTGGACCTCCACCTCGTTCCGTTTGTCGAAGGTGAGGCGGTCCACGTAGAAGAACGTGAAGGAGTAGTGCATCAGGTCCGTTTCAGTGTCGGCGCGGTGCTCGCCCTGGAGCCACGCAAAGACGCCGTAACGGGCATCCGGCAGGGCATTGAGGCGGAACACGTCGCTGCGCACGATGGAACGGACGGGCGGCTGGGAGGCCGCTACGCCCTCAATGGTCCGTATGAGTTGCAGGAGGTTCATCGCTTTTCACTTTTTACGGGTACGCCGGGGAGCCTCCTGCCACGGGGGCCGCCCAGCCAGATACCGCAGGAGGCCGCCGTGCGGAGATGGGCGCGGACCTGCTCGCAGTCACTCTCCCGGAGTTCCGGGTAGTCGTCCCTGCGGGCCAGAATCCAGCGTTCAAGGTCATAGGCCGCGGCATCGGCCTTCGCCTGGTAGAAGGACTGGACCTTCGCCATATCCGGCTGCTCCGCCACGTTCACCTTCTCGTCCGGCGTCTTCACCACTCCGGCATTTGCAATCTTGAAGGTCACCCGCTGGGCTATCCCTACGCAGGTGGTGTATGCGAGGAAATAGCGTTCCGTGTCCGCCAGGTCCTTGTAGGCTGCGTTCTCCGGCTGGGAGATATCGCCGCTTTCCACGAGGGCCTTGAGTTTCGCAAGGAGTGCGTCGCCGATGATATTGCGGAGGGCGACGTCCTGGGCCTCACGGATGGAGGGCCGCAGGTACTGCCCGGCTACGTTGTCGGAGATGCTGCAAACGTCCTTCACGAAAGTTTCCGATATGAGGAGAATTTCTGCCATATTCTAATTGACTTTTTGCTCTCCCGCGGTTTCATCCAGCGAGAAGGGTGTGATGGTGAGGGAGCCGGTCACGCCGAGTATGCGGTCGAAGGCGTCGCAGATTTTCCGCTGGATGGGCCGCACCATAGTGCGGTTGTAGAGGCGGAAGGCACTCTCGTACTCCTCCTGCGAGAACCCCAGGTTCTCCGTCGGTATGCCGAAGAGGTTAGGATTGGCGCGGAACGCCGTGAAAATCTGCTGGCGGCAGTGCTTGGAAAGGGCGTCGTACCTCTCTCCGAAATTGTCCACCTTCGGCTCCGTGATAGTCACCGCATTGGTGCGGTCCGTATTGAAAGCGAACATAACGCGCCCGGCGTTGCTGCTCCCCGTGAATTTCTCGTTAAAGTCCTTCTCTATCTCCGCCTTCGTTTCGTCGTCCGGGATGCCGTTGTTAAAGTTCACTATCATTGAGGACACAAAGCCGTTATTGACGGAGTTGAGATGGAAGACGGAAATCTGCCTCTCCACCTCGCAGTCACGCACGGCGGCGGCATAGACGGGGGACGGGTAGGTCTGCGTGTGGTCGTCCTTCACCAGCAGGATGGAGGAGGACACCGCGGCCCTTTGTTTCTCGTCCAACTGCGCCCAGCGGGCCGCATCGATGGGGATATAGGCGGGGTACTTGACGGCCTTCTGGCTGCCTTGTTTGCCCCACTTTTCGGAGTAGTAGAACGTCTGGCACTCCTTGCTCATACGGAGGAAACGCAGGGGGCAGTGATAGACCTCGCAGGGACGTCCCGCAGCGTTGCGGATGACCTGGAGGGCGAAGGCCCCGTAAATGAGTTTATCCGCGGCGGCGCGCATCACCACGTCCGCAGCCGTTTCCCCCTTCGTGTTCACCACGTCCGGGGCGTAGCCTTCCAACTGGATATGCTGCGCGTCACCCGCGACGAAATCCCGCGTGCCGTTGATGATGGAACGCAGGGAGGGCACGGAGTTGTAGAGTTCCCAGAGGAACTCCGGGTAGAGGTTCCGGTCACCCCACGACACCATATCCTTCCCCGGCATCTCTTTCTCCGCCGCGGACGGGATGGCCTGCTCCTGGTATGGATCAAGGGCAAGGAACGATACTTTGATTTTTTTATCCTCCATATTGAATTACTGTTTGCTCGCTTTCATACTCCACGGCTCCGGCCTTCTCGCCGTCCACGGCTACCAGTAGGCCCCCGGCTATCTTGATACCCATACATACCAGGGAGTATTCCCACTCACCGGGGCCGAACCCTTCCGGGAGGGAGGCCAGTTGCAGGCGCACGAGGAAACCGGCGCGGACCGCATCCGTGTGCGGGAGTTCCAGCACCCGCCCGTCGGTGGTGTTGCGTACCTCAAGGACGAGCAGAGCCAGCGCGAAATCCCAGCCGTTGGAAGGGATATATACCGCCGGGGCGTCCTGCCGTGTGTTGATATAGACCATAGCGTGGAGTTCTCTTTCTTGGAAATATAAAAGGGCGCGTTTTCGTAAACAAAGCAAAGGGGCCTCCCCTTTAGAGGAAGGCCCCGCTGCGGTGGAGAGGGTTTCTGCGGTTTAGGCAGCCACGATTTCGGAGAGGTCCACGCCGCCGTCCCCTACGAGAATCTCGTGAGGGAGTTCCTGCGAGTTGTCCTGGAGGGTGACGCTGTATCCGTTGCGGTCTGCGCGTGCGGTGCCGGTGAGGCCGTCGCCTGCGGAGAGGACGAGGGCAGCGTCATAGCCGAGGAACCAGTAGGAGCCGTTTGCATCCTCTACGAGGGCAACCAGTTCGCCCTGGGCCATAGCCACGACCTCGATGCGTTTCGCGGTATCCATACGATTGAACACCATCACCAGGTCAGTCTGCACGTAGTTCGTGCCGTTCTCCTGGTTCACCTGCCAGTTCGAGGACATTGAGGCGGTGTTAGGTTTGAGGTAGTATCCCTTGAACTTGGCGGACGATGCCATAGTGATGGCGGTTACCTTGCCCTGGGTGAGGGTTACGGCGGTGACGTCCTCCTTGTTCGCCAGGTAGACCTTGCGGACGCCTCCCATATTGGAGAGGCAGTCGTTTACAATGCCGGAGAGTGTTTGTGAACAAGCCATAAAGGTATCTATTTTTGCGTTAAACAAAAGAAAAAGCCGGGCGGGTGTTGTCGCCCCACCCGGCGGGATTCCTTGCTCCTGCGCCCGTTTTAGGCGGTAGGTGCTGCGGCAAAGGTGCCGATGACGTTCATAGCGGGGAACTTGTAGGCAGCGCCGCTGGCCCACTTGACCTGGTACTTGAAGACGCGGTCGTCCTGGCTCCACCAGATATCCACCACCTCGTTGTCGTTCTCACCGTCGGTGCCGTAGACGAGGTTGTCCGCGAAGGTGCCGACGATATGCAGGTCACCAGCAAGGCCGGGTGTCTTCACGACCTTCACGTCGGTGCCGGGGAAGAAGAACTCCTCCGGGAAGGATTCCTGGGGACCGGCGTAGTGGTAGTAGTTCTTCTCCACCATAGCCTGGGTGAAGAGGCGGTAGATGGCAGGAGATACGAAGATGATGCCGCCGCGGTTGAGCACCTCCTCGGGCAGGGCCAGGAAGACGGACTTGATGCCGTTGTAGGCGCTGGTGCCGGAGGCGATGGAAACCTTGGTGCTGGCGGTGTCTGCGTAAATCTGCTTTACGAAACCATCGATCCACTTGATATCGGTGTCAGAGGTCTGGGACTTGTCACCGAGCCAAATGAGTTTCTCAATCTTCTTGTTGATTGCACCGATGAGGGTGTCCACGATGTACTGCTCGAAGGGCAGGTCGTTCTCCTTCGCATTGACGCGCACGAGGTATTCGGCGTATTTACCGAGGAGGGTTTCCGGGCAAATCTGGCCGTCTTCCTTGATGACTGCAACCTCAATGGTCCTCTGGGAGAGGGTGATTTCATCGATGGGGTTGTGGCCGCAACTGGAGCCGTCCTGGAGGACGCCGTTCAGTTCAAGGTAATTGAGGTAGGCGGATTTCTTCACGCCGGTCTGGATACCGATACGCTTGCGGGTGTCGGTTCCAACGAGTGCGAAATTCTTAATCAGAAGGTCGCGGTTCTCCTGCACGTATGCGGGCAGGGAGGAAACGAGGAAATTTGTAGTAGGCATATTGCTTTATTTTTTGGTGTTGTCTTTTACCCGGAAATATAAAAGGGGGCGGGAGTGTAACTTTTTTGTTATTTGCCTGCCCTTGCTATCTTCGCGAGGCGGTCTATTCCCTTGTTGCCGGTGTGGATTTCCTCACCTGCGCCGGTGAACTCCTCGTGGGCGGGTTTGGCTGCTGGTGCGGCCTTGAGTGCGGCCAGTTCCTCACGGAGGGCCTTGACCTCTGCGGAGAGGCTTTCGTTCTCGGCCTTGACGGCTGCGAGTTCGGCTGCCTGCTGCTCCGCTACCTCCGCGGCGGGATCGGTGATGCTGGCGACCTTGCCGTCCACTACGGCGATGACCTTCCCGTCCTCGGTGGTGTAGTCACCATCCGGGGCGGCCACAAGTCCTTCCTCACCTTCCGGGGCGTCTACGAATACGTCGTCCCCTTCCTTGAGGTCCTCGTCACCCATCCAGTAGAGGGTTCCCTTGTCGGTGTTCACGCCCTGCCCGTCCGGCTCCTGCTCGGCGGGTTCCTCCTCGGCCTGCTCGGCAGGTTCCTCGGCGGGAGCCTCCGGCGCTACCTCGGCGGCTGCGTCCTTGATTTCGGACACATTGCCGTCCACCACTACGATGGTCTTGCCGTCCTCGGTGACGTAGTCCCCGTCAGCGGCTGCGGTGCGGTTGCCCTCCGCATCCTCCACAAAGACGGCGTCGCCTGCCTTCAGGTCCTCGTCCCCGTCCCAGGAGAGGATACCCTTGTCCGTTGAAATGTTGCCCAGGGCCACGATTGCTTTTGCAATCCTGCCCAGTAGTCCTTTAAGTTTTGCCATATCTTTTCGATTTTTGAGAATTGTTCTGAACTGGCCCGCGACGGAATCCACGATACGCTGCACCTCCGCAGCGTCCTGCTCCGGGGCGAGGTCGAAGATACCCTCCAGGCTGAACCCCTTGTAGGTGCCGTCCTTGATAGCGGCCCAGACGTCCTCATTGGTGACGTGGAACTCCGCAAGGAGGGAGCCGTCCGCCACGTCGAAGGCGGCAGGGGCCACGCCCTTGTCCCGGTCCACGATGAAATACTGCACCATCTGAACGCCTTCCTGCTCCGTCCCGTCCTCGTGCATAAGGTTCACGAGGTTCTGGCGGTTCTCCGCGAGGTATTTCTCCGCCATTGTGCGGATGGTGTCCGGCTTGTAGATAATGTAATACTCAAAGCCGTCCGCGTCACGGCGGTAGATGGGATAATCGGCACGCATAACGACGCCCAGGACGAGGTGCTTGTCTTCGTCCTGCACGGCATAGGCGAGGGCCTTGCGGGCCTGCTGGTTCTTAAATGCAAGGAAATCCACCTGCACGGCGGGATCGTCCACGAGGGAGATGCGGAGCATCCCGGTATCGTCGTCACTCTGGACGAGGGCCTGGTACACGGGTATGCCGTCTATTGTCACAATTTGAGCCATCTTGAAGGGTTTACTACACCGAAATATAAAAACCCCGGAAATTGTAAATAAACGGCCTTTACGGGCAAATAAGAAACACACCCGGACCTCTCGGCGCGGGTGTGTGCGTGTAACAAAGTATGAAAACAGTCAGTATTGTATATGAGACAAAGTCTTGCGGACACCTCGCGGCGTTCTGCATATAAATATAAACCGCCGCGGAATCGTAAACCGCTACCAGGTCGTTTCGGCTATCTCCACGCGCCGCTGGTCGTTCTTCGCCTGTATGTCTGAATCCAGGATATAGACGCGCTGGTCGCTTGCCATCTGGTTGAGCCGTTCCTCCTCGCTGGCTCCCGTGATGGTGCGGACCTGCGACACCTCCGGGGTGACGGAAGGGGCGGGGACGACGGCAGGGGCGGAGGTGCTGGCGGCCCCGTTTGTGGTGATGGGCGTTGCCCGTATCTTCGCTATATTGGCGATGCCGGTTGCAACCACGGCGGCGGCGTTTATCGCGCCGATGATGGGGCCCATAGGTACGCCCAGGGACTGCGCCCCGGAGTAGGCGGTGACGGCCCCCTGGAGCATATCAATCGTGGCCCCGGCGATGCGGAGGTTCTTTGCCTTCTCGGCCTCCTCCTTCGTCATCTCCGTGTTGCTCTCGTAGGCATCGGCTATGGTGCTCATTATGGAGGTGATGCCTCCGGCGGCCTGCTGCATAATGTTCAAGGAGGCCTGCCAGATTGCCTTGCGGCTCTCCGCGTAGTCCTTCTCCGCCTGGAGTTCGCGCAGGCGGAACGCCTCGTTGCTCTCGCCCTCCATCTGGTGGAGTTGCTCCAGTTCGGTTTGTTTCAGTTCCATCGCAAGGGTGAGGTACTCCACGGAGCCTTCCTCAAGGAGGGCCATACGCTGCTCCAGGATGGTGCGGTCCTTCTCCAGGGCCGCGTCCTTCACCGCATCCTCGGCCTTGCGGACCTCCTTCTCGGCGGCTATCCTCCGGGCGTTGAACTCGTCCAGGCTCTCGTCCACGCCCTGGTAGATCGCGGCGAGGTTCTCCCGCGCTATCTGGGCGGCTATCTGCAACTGCTCCACGGAGCCTTCCACCATCCCCGCGGCCTGCGCCTTTAATCCGTCCGTGGTTTCCTTGAGGACGGCGTCGTTGAGTGCGTGCTGGGCCTCCACCGCGGCGCGCCTCGCCTCCGCCTGCCGGGCCTTCCACTGCTCGTCCGTTTCGTCCATCTGCCTCCGCATCTGGTCGCGTTCCAGGGCAGCCGCCTCCGCCATAGCCGCTGCGTACTCCACGCTGCCCTTCTGGTACGTTTCCGCGCGGTTGCGGAGGGCAAGGGCCTGGTCCGCCAGCACCTTCTTGTCGTGCTCCTGCCGGTTCTTGTCTACGCGGACCTCGTAGGCCTTATCAATGAGGGCGAGGGCCGCATTGAGTTCCTTCGCGTCGGTAATCTTCTGAACGGCATCGGCCTTCGCCTTGTCCCGTTCCCGTTTGGCTATCTCGTCCTGGAGTTTGAGTTGCGCCTCGCTGCCGTCGCGGGTGATGGAGAGGAGTTGGTCGAGATACTCCTTCTCCGCCGCAATCTTTGCCGTGGCGGCATCCTTGACGGCCTTCGCTGCGTCGCGTGCGTCCTTCGCCTCCTCCCGGCGTGCGCGGGTTATTCCCTGGTTAATGGTGCGGACTTGCTGGTAGTAGGCCGTTTCCGCCTTCACCATATCGGCGTAGGCGCGTGCCTCCTCCTCCTTCGCCTCCTTGCTGCTCTCCGTGAGGGCGTTGCGGTCGCGGATAATCTCGTAGGCTTTCTTTGCGTCCTCCTTCGCCCTTTCGGCTATCTGGGCCTCCAGCCGTCCGGCCTCCTCCAGCATAGCGAGGCGTTCCGTGGCCGTGTACTTGTCCTTCTCGCTGGCCTTCGCACGCAGTTCCGCGATGTCCCTTTCCGCCTCGGCGTTCTTGACGAGTGTTTCCCGCTGGCTCTGGTCCAGTGCGGCCTGCGCCTTCGCTATCCGCAGGCGTTCATTGGAGGCGTCGTTGTTCTTGAAGATGGCGGCGGTGAGTTTCCCGAACCATCCCACCACGGACACAAGGGCCTTCCCCATCCCCTGGAGCATCTTCGTGACGGCGTCACCGATAGCCTGGAAAGGAGCCATAGCCTGCGTGAGGCCCTTCGTGTTCTCCTCGCTGGTTTTCAGTCCGTCAATGATTTTCGTGAGGACGTTCGCAAGGATTCCCAGGATGGCTATTACGGGAGTAGCGGAGAGGGTTTTGAACCCCATCGTCACGTTCTTCAGAGGGTTCACCATCCTTGCCGCGCCCCCGCCCATATTCTGGAGGCCCTGCGTGAGGTGGTCCACCGCGCCTATGTAGTTGCCCACGTTGCGGCCGAACACGCCCACGGAGGCATCCATCCCCTTGAGTTGGTTGTTCACCGCGTTGATGCGTTCCGTGAGGTTGGAACGTTCCGCGGCGTTGGTCGTGGCCCGCCACTGCTGCTTGAGGATATCCAGTTCCCGGACCAGTTCATTATAGGAGAGGGTTTCCGCCTTGACGAGGCGGTTCTGGTCGTCGAAGGTGACGTTTGCCGCCGTGGCAGCCCTCGTTATGTCAGAGAGTTCCGCGGTGGTGGCGTGCATAGCGTTACGCAGCGCGGCCTGGTTCTCCTGCAACCGCGTCAGTATTGCCTGGTGCTCATTGGCGGAGAGGTCCGCCTTGTCCAGCGCCTTCTTGTAGTAATTGATATTCTCCCGGAGTTCGCCGATACTCTTGACGGCCTTCCCGGTGCTTATGCTGATAATCTTTTCCTTTGCCATATCCGTTTATAGGTTTTGTCCGTTGGTATAGTGTGCCATATCACGCACCTGCACGAACTCGCACTCCACCGCGTCCCACGTAGTCAGGGAGTAGTTCGTTATCTTGTTCAGAACCCAGTAGGCCCCGTCATAGTACCAGAAGAGGCGCAGGAGGTCCGGCCCCACCTGCAACCCGCCCAGGTCCACCCTGCACCGCATCACCTTCGTATCCATATCCAGCAGGTCCGCAAGGTAGGCCTTCCAACTGCGGAGATACATACTCCCCAGCGCGGCGTCAAACGTCACGCCCGGCAGGTCCGCCTCCTTCGGTATGCCGTAGTCCAGGGAACGCGTCACCACGTGGTCGCCGCTATTGAGGGCGTTGTAGCGGTGGAAGAGGGGGACGGAGAGGGTGGTGGCCCCGTTCTGCTGCGTAAGGTTCCAGCAGGGTTTCCCGTTATTGATAGCCAGCATCACGGCGGTGTCATCCGTAAGCGCGAATTTCGCGTAACTCGGTGAACCTACGTAACGGCAGAGGACGTCCACGCCGTCCACGCCCTTCCCGTCCTTGCTGCGGAACTCCAACTTGGGGCGGTAGGCCATATCATACCCTTTCGTCGTGGTGTTGTAGTAGTCCACGCGGACGGAGCCGCCGGATGGGACCGGCACGGGGAAATCCTTCCCCTCGCCCTCGTCCGTCCAGAGGGTGTACGTGTTGCCGGGATCGAGGAACACGGACGGGATAAGGTGGCCGTCGCTATCCGTGAGGCGGTTCCAGTACGGGC
>Ga0326511_10000476_pt1 | contig 35152 bp, 19 predicted proteins | sample 0_2496_0518_D_FD_203701 | JGI IMG/M metagenome (GOLD analysis project Ga0326511, IMG submission 203701) | Bovine rumen microbial communities from UC Davis, California, United States - 0_2496_0518 | ecosystem: Host-associated > Mammals > Digestive system > Stomach > Rumen | place: USA...
AAGGATAAAACCTGCGAAGCGACTGGAACTTACTTGAACTAGCTCGCACAGCGAGCGTTTGAACTGCTTCGAAGAAGCTCTTGAACTAGCGTAGCGATTTGAACCAGCGCTTTAGCGCGACTTGAACTAAGTAAAGAATTTAAAAACTTTAGATATATGATGACAGATCTAAACAAAGTTGTTAAGGTGGCACTCATCGCCCTCACCATGCTGGTGGGAGCACAGGGTGCAAGTGCTGACGACGTAGCAACAGTGGTGGAGAACACGAAAGCCCCATTCGGCTTTGCTACACGCAGCTCACGTACAGAAGCTACAGCGTACAACATCACTGGCGGTGGTGTCTATACCGTTGATGCTATCAAGACGCTGATAGACGGAAAGACGAAGAACGTGACGTTCACTGCCGACGGCAAGAAGGTTATTGTCCTTACCTCCGATGGTACGTCTGATATGGCAGAAGCCATCAAGGATGCCATCACGGCTAACGACATCATCGTATTCGACGGCAGCGGTACGAGCAAGGACTTCCAAGTGTATAGTCAGATTAAGATAAACGGTCTGGCTAACAAGACACTCATGGGTCTTAACGGCGCACGCCTCTGCACCAAGTGGCACATGACGGACATCATCAAGTCATGGCTCAACTCTGTTGAGACCAGCTCAGGCTCTGGTGTCTCTAACGCCTCTACCGCAGCAGGCACTGGTGGTACCATCACTGTTGATGGCAAGGTGATAGCCATCGACGAGGAAGGCGAGTGGCTCACTCGTAGTACTCTCCTTGAGCGTGGTGAAGCATCTAAGGCTAAGCAGGATAGAGGTGAGGAACTCTCAGCTCAGGACTTGGATAACATCCAGTTCCTCCTCACCGAGAAATACCGTGAGGCAGGTGTGCTGTATATCGAAGGCTGTTCTAATTTTGTCATCCGTAATATATCCTTCGTAGGTCCTGGTTCAGTCGATGTAGGCGGTGTCGATCTCGTTTCTGTCATCAACGGTTCGCACCACATCTGGGTTGACCACTGTGAGTTCATCGACGGTCAGGACGGTAACTTCGATATTACCAACTATTCCGACTTTATCACTGCTTCGTGGTGTCACTTCCACTATACCGACCGCTCTTACGTCCACCAGAACACCAACCTTGTGGGCAGTGGCGACGGTAAGGCAGAAGATGCTACAGCTACAGGTGATAAAGGCAAACTCAATATCACTTTCGCTTACAACGAGTGGGGTGAGAACTGTCGCTCCCGTATGCCTATGGGACGTGCAGGCAAGATACATCTTCTGAACAACTGGTACAACTGTGCCGGTAATACGGAGTATGCCGTAAACCCACGTCTTAATTCCGAGTTCCTCATTGAGGGCAACTATTTTGCCAAGGGCGTAACCAAGACCTTCCGCAGCCAGGGTTCTATAGGTGTAGGCATCAAGGATAACACCGTTGCCGACGCTGGAGCTACAGCCGTTACGGCTTCAGGCTCTACTGTCACCATTCCTTATGAGTACAAGTCTGTCGCATCCTCTAAGGTACCCGATATGGTTGACCTTCTCGTAGGTCCGGTTCTCGACTACCGTCCCGACTTCGATGAAGAGGGCTGCATAAATGTTGACAACCACGAGGCTGCAGGTCAGGCAACTCCAGGCTATTACCTCACCGTAACGACCAACCGTGCAAAGCAGGGCTTGACCTTCTCTGTATGGGCTAACCACGTTATGACCTATCAGTGGTATAAGGCTACCCTTGCCGACCTCTCCGATGCAGTAGCTATCAAGGATGCCGACCGTAATTCCTACACTTTCGAGGACCCTACCGAGACTACCACCTATCTCTATTGCGTAGCAACAGGTCTTGCAGGCTCTGACCAGTCTAACCCTATCAAGATTACAGTGTCGGGTTCAGACTCTACTCCAGAGTTCAAACCTGATTTGGATAGTCAGAGCGTAAGTGCTTACTCTGCAATCGTAGGTAGTGTGTTTGATGAACTCCGTGTTGATGCAGGCGAGAACGCTACCTACCAGTGGTATAAAAACTCTAAGGCTTCTACTGAGGGTGCTACAGCCATCAGGGGAGCTACGTCAAAGACATATTCCTTCACTCCTACATCGGCAGAGAAGGCTCTTGGTTTCGAGTTCTTCTATTGCGTAGCAACGAGTACGATAGACGCAAGCCTCACTGCTCAGTCAAACATAGCCCGTGTAGTTTATAAGTCTGGTACAAATCTTATCCACTTCGTAGCTACATCTACTACAGCTGGAACTCCAGGCGGTGGTGATATAACTGGCATATTTTTAATTAATCCAGAAGGAGCCACAAGTAACAAAACCGAGATATCTACAAAGAATTATGATAAAAATAGTACGCCTCTTTCAATACTCGCTCTTAATACTTCATTAATAAAGAGTAGTGCCTATACGGGTTTTAGTATTAAACTTGAAACAGAGGGTGGTTTCAAAGCAGGTGATGAAATAACGCTTGCGGGTTTTTATAACAAAGGCGAAGAAAAAGAAGCTAAGGCGACTTTGTTTACACTTGGTGAAGGAAATGTGATATCATCTCTCCATACAACGGAACAGTTTATCGACGGAAAGATAACAGCAGGTAATCCAAAACTATATACTTATACATTGGAGTCTGATGCAGATGCCCTTTACATAGGTCGTACGGGTGGCACGGGTGTATTTCTTTCAAAGATTATAGTATATCGTGCGGAAGAAGGAGAAACCCTTACTCCTTATATCAAGACAGACCTGAATGACGAAACACCATACGCTGCAACTGCCAAGACAGCTGTGGAACTTTCTATCGTAGCAGAACAAACTTCATCATACGCTTGGTACACTTGTACCAGCCCAACTGACTATGATGCTGGTAAGACCTTGCTAACAGGTCAGACTACAGCGACATGTAGTTATACCCCAACAGAAGCAGGTACCACCTATGTATATTGTGTTGTTTCCAATGGTACAGGCGACGACATAAAGACAGCTTATTCCAAGATAGCAACTGTTGTTGCTGCTTCTGGGGGGGCGACACGTCCTGTAACATACACGTGGGATTTTGATAATGGCGATGGAAAGAAATGGAATGGTTATGAAAATTCAGCAGATGGCAAGTTTAAGTCTTATGAGTCTGTTGAAGATTCAAGCCAGGAAATAGATTACTATGGAGGTTCAAATGGAATAACCGCAGACGATAAAAATTATAGTCCATGGACTCATTATTTAAAGACTGGTGGAGGTTCAAAAATTGACGCAGGAAATGAATTACGTCTCTTTAAATATACCCCCCCATATGCTGGTAGGATTACAGTTTACGCTAAAGGTGGCGGTTCTGGTGCACGTACGTTATATGTAAATAACACACTTTCAGAAGCAGGCGCAGGGACTTTAGATGGAACTGGGAATGCAAAAGGAACAGCAGTTTTTAATACAAAAGGAAATGAGGATATATATATATGGGCTAACGGTTCATTCTTAATATATGGTATCAAAGCTGAACTCCAGGAACCCGCAGGTATGTGTTCAAAACCTAGGGCGGACAAGGGCGTATGGAGTGGTGATGCTACACAGAAATGGACATACACTGTTAGCTCAACGACAGAGACAGCCCATATACACTACAAGATAAATGATGGTGAAGAACAGGTAGAAGGAGATAACTCTGTAGCACTTGTGCTTAGTCCTGGAGATAAAGTTAAGACGTGGGCAGTTGACCCAACTGAAGAATTGGATAAATCCGCAGTTTTAGAGTTTACCGCAGATGCTGCAGCTCAGGCTGCCAAACCAACCATGACAGTGGGTAATTATTCTGTTGCCAACAAGGGCTTTGAAGTAACTATAGCAGTAGCGGATGGCTCTGCTATCTACTATACTACTGATGGAACAGCGCCTACGGAGAGTTCTGCAACATACTCTTCTGCAATTTACGTTGCCCCTGGTGCTACGGTAAAGGCTATTGCTGTTAAAGATTACTATGGTCCATCAGATGCAGCAAGTGCAACAATGCTTGATTTTACTTTACCAGGAGGTATGGAGCAGACGTTGCAAGCTCGTAATACGGCAGATGGAAAAAATAATGTAGGTATATCGTATAGTGTAAAAATTTCGGGAAATGCCAACAGATTGAGTGACGGATTGAAATTGTCTGGAACAGGCAGCACACTAAAGGCTATAGCAGACACTAAGGGCGTAGTAATAAACGTTAACTCGGGATTCAGAATTTCTAAAATAGTTGCCAATAAGATTACGTCAAATAATCAGAACGGTACACTCTCTTTAGCGGGAGTTTATGTAGATAAAAACTCAAATAACCTGTTGGCAGAACCCCAAGTGCTGCCTTGTTATGGTGATAAAAACGATGAAGGTGCTTTGACCGATTTTGTCATTGCTCAGGGAATAAATGCAACAGAGAGAATAGAATTAGCTTTTTCTTATTCTGATGATATATCAAATAAGCAGATTAATGCACTCTTCGACATCTATTACGAGATTAACGATTCACCTGTCAGTGTAACCGTTAGTGGTAAAGTAGGTGGCGTGGCTGACGAGCAAGTAATAGAAATAGGCGACTTCACTGAAAATGCGTACACTATACTTAAGACTATTAAGAGATATGACGAGAATCCAACCGTAACACTAAACACAACTCAGGGGTATCATCACGTGATGAACAATGTAGCTGGTGATGGTGATTATTCTCGCTGGACATTCACCTTGATGGGAACCACCTATACGCTTAATGCGAAAGTGTCTGCTATCAAGGCACCATTTATCACAGTAGATGAGGATAAAAAAGGTTTGACATTCTACAGGGATGCGCTTGGTAAAGCTAAGGGTGGTTATGAGGTAAAACTCAGTGGCATAGCAGAGGGTACTACACCTTATATAATATTAGACGGTGGTAGCCCGATAGAGTATGATGCCAAAAAGAAATATTATGCGTTGAATACGGTTTCAACCTACTGCTCATACATAGACGAGGACACGCACGTGCGCACGAATACTGCTACACGTGATGAAGTCTGCCCAGACAACGACTACGACGAGGACAAGCCATTCGCAGTGTTTGTATATCAGGGTGGCTATCAAGACACTGGCGCAGGACAGGAGGATGGTGCGTCTTCAAGCAGCTGGGAGAAAAATAAGGATAAAGACCAGATTTATCTTGGCTTGACCGACCAGTATAATGTGATAGACATAGAGCTGGACGACGACAAGCAGAAGCAGATGATAAACGAGATACGTCCCGACATAAGGAACGCTCAACTCGTTGTCCTCTCTGAGATGATAGGCAGTAAGACACCAGAGAGCAGCAGTGTATATGCTGCATCAAAGTTGCAGAACGTCATCATGTCTGTGCGCGACTCCCTGATAGGCTACACCAACGTCTTGAACCTGAAGATGTTCTTCTACTCACAGTCGCAGAACAACACCACACGTTGGGCGTGGGCTCAGCCGGCAACGCTGCCTAACAGCGTGGTAAGCATACAGCCAGCCAACTCTCTCTACAAGGTATTCGAGAACGTGGTGTTTAACCTCGACGGCTCTATACCGTTGTGGAGTGGCTACGACCCAGAGAGTTCGCTCAACCGCTTGCAGCTCGTGCATAACTTCAATGAAGATAACGATGACCTGCCAGCCTTCACCAGTCTTGCTACGGCAACAGACGACTACGGCGAGGTGTATGAGGCTCTGCACTACTTCGAGAAGAACGGCTTCACATACGTAGGTACGGGTATCTCTATCAACGACTACCTGCACTACGACGAGAACATGCGCGGACTCATAAGCACCATCGGCAAGATGATAAACGACGGCACGAGCCTCGGCACGGAAATGGACTATGTGCCTGCTCCACGTGTGAAGGACAACGGCGACGGCTCGGCTACTATAACCAACAACAAACCACAGGCAAAGACCTACTATCTCACTACCACCTCGGAAACGCGTCCGGCAGAGTGGGGTGTTGACGATGCTGCTGTCAAGGCTTACATTAAGGCTAATGGCAGCACAACAGTTGATCACCTTACGAACAAGTTCAACAGCGATGTATATCTCTATGCTATATCTGACGTAGAGGGCGACCTCTCTGGCATTGCAACTGCAAAGATATGCGGTTCAACCTTCCGCTTCATACACCGCACGACTGATGATGCAGAGGTTACGGGCAAGGAAGCAGACATAAGGTTCAGGGCAGAGAGTGGCTCTGTAACGATACCTTACAACCAGTCGTTCGTCAAGCCTGGTTACACCGTAAAGTCATGGAAGGACAAGTATAACCCATCGACTACATACACCCCTGGTCAGACTATCACTACCTCTGCGGCTTCGCAGGACTTGTATCTCGTTGCCGTATGGGAGAAGAACGAGAAGAAACTTACCGATGCTTCGTCAGACGATGCGAGCCTGCGCACGGTGACATGGAACTTCCGCCAGAGCGACGGCGCACCAGCCATCAAGCTGGAGAACGGCTCTACCACCGTAGGCACAACAGCTGTGCTGGTAGGTCAGATGAAGTTTGATGATGACAACGACGGCACTATAGACGACTTCATCGACGTGCCTATGACCATCAATGCCGACGGCACGGCATCGCTGCCAGATACAGGCGAGACCTACACGGGTAAGTTTGATAACACCAATACCTCTTACTCTGATATAAAGAAAGAAAAGTACCTCTCTGACTTCGCTCAGGTGCGCACTGGTACCACCTTCACCTTCCCTGCCGTATATGGTATGCAGGTGAAGTATAAGCAGGCTACCTTCGAGAAGTACGACGACAGGGCGAACAACGTAAGGGAGAAGTCGCAGTCATACGTTTCGCAGTCAGAACTGACAAGCGGCACGCTGACCAACCCGGGTCTTGTGCTTGATGTCGAGACGGGTAAGGTTGCTGTTGATGGCAACGGAGTTGCTACTCCTCATGCAACCTATGGTGCAACGAACCTCTCAGGCGGCGGTGTGTTCGACTACACATCCAAGACCGACACCCTTGCTACGCTCACCTCTAAGGAGAGCGCATGCTACATGGCTCCTGACGCTCCTGCCACAACCACCAAGACGGTGGGCGGACTGAACTTCGGCTCTGTCTTCATGGAGAGTCTGTCAGTGGTTTATCCTGCACTCTATGACCTCAGCGTAAGCGTTGACTTCCACGAGGGTCACGTCAACATCCTGCCTAACAAGCTGGAGCTGACCGATGAGCAGATTAAGGCAAGGGCAGCAAAGGTAACGCTGACCGAGGCTAACAAGAACTGTGACGGTCGCTACAATGCAGGCGAACGTCTCAACATAACGGTGGTTCCTGGCTATAGCTTCTACTTCCAGGATGACTGGACTAAGGACATCAAGTTTACCTCTGCGAGTGGAGAGACTGCACCAAGCATGACCATAAGTGACGACAAGAAAACGGCATCGGGCTCGTTCACTATCCAGCCTAACACAGTCGTGAACATCCTGCTGAAGCAGAAGCCTGTCCATGCCATCAATACTGGCGTAACGCCACTCTCTACGGGTACGCTGCGCATAGACTCTCGCACGGGCAAGTCGGCAGAGGATGAATACACTATGTTCCCTGAGGATTCAACTATCCTCATCAAGCCTACCCCAAAAATAGGCTACCAATTTGCTCGCTGGACTAATGCCGAGGGCGTAGCATACGGTGCTGGTACATGGCCAGAGGGAGTAACCGAGGATGCTAACCACAACCTCACTATGGTGGTAAGCAGCACCAATACCCTTAACGACTACGTAGCGGTGTTTGAGAAAGGTTATACAGGTACTGTAAACTACCGTCTGCCTTGGGCTGGTCTCTACAAGAGTGACACGAGCTATGAGCAGTTTGGCACTGCACTCAACCCTGGCACGATAGAAAATGTGCCACAGGCTAAGCAGAGCAAATATCTATATAAGCAGCAGTATCCTAACTATAAGTTCCCCGTAAGCCGTGAGACTTCTGCGCTCTATATCCCTACCAGCTACACGCTCTATAAGCCGGGCTACACGCTGATGCACTGGGCTCATATTGAGGGCTTTAATGAAAACGACCCGGCAACGTACTATACCCCGGAAAATGTTACAGAGTATAACATCGGTACGTACTACTACTTCAATGGAGAAGGCGACTCTCGTGACATTATACCTATCTTCAGAGAGAACGACCTTGGCGGAGATAATGACGAGAAGCAGTTTGACTACCGTACCACTACGGCTGACATAACGTGGGACTTCCGCACGGCATACATGGCTCAGCGCCTGTATTTCGATACTCCTACCGAGTTTGACTATGCTACGCATACTACCATCAATGCTGACAAGCAGGTGATAGACGTGCCTCTGCACATCAAGGGTACGGCAGACAACACGGCACTGGACGAGTGGTGTCACTTCGACCAAGGTACAGTGATAACCATACCTTCTGGTCTGGGAGCCAAGTTCACCTTCGTGACCTACCACAAGCTCTCTTCTACCACCATCGACGGCGAGGTGCCACTGGAATATACTACGCGTACCGAGAACGACATACCAGTGTATTACTACACCTACACCACCCACAGCACCAAGACGTCCATCGACCTCGTGATAGGCAAGGACCACACGTACTTCAAGTACATACGTGCGCAGCTGCCATCAGCCCAGAAGATAACGCTGACCACCACGACTAATAATGCATCGTGGGGTAACAGTGAGCTCGTAAAGGTAAGCACCACTCAGGAGAAGATAGCTGATGAAGATGAGCCTTCAGACGTGACTTACACTACCGACGGCAATGTTTATACCATGCCTCTCGGTTCTTACGTGAAGGTGAAGGCTACACGTGAGCGTCTCTACGAGCTGAAGGCATTCGTAGTGGATGGCGACACCCTCGACGTAACGACTCCTGCCAATATAGCAGCAGCAGCCTCAAAGGGCTACACCATATCCATGCCTGAAGGCACGGAGAAGGAATATACTCTGAAATTCCGTATGCAGACCTACGCAACGGTTGTTGAGGCTGTGTATGGCGACCGCCAGAAGTGGCAGATAACCTACAGCCCTGGCACGCAGGCTTATGGCGAGGCTCCTGGTGCAGTAGTGGTAGAGGATGGTGAGCAATTCACTATGCCAGCCAAGAACCAGACGCTCTACCTCGAAGGCTACACCCTGAAGAAGTGGGTTGACGAAGACGGCAACTACTACGAGTGGGGCTCATCTCACCTGCCAACGGGTGACATCTTCCTCACGCCTGTATTTGAGATAAACGACTTCACACTCTTTGACATACCTTCAGGTTACCAGACCGTAACGTGGCCGCTTACGACAGGCAACGACGCTACATACGGTGGTGGTGCGAAACTGAAGTACCAGAAGAGTTCGGGCGTATATGTATCTCAGCTCACGCTGGGCGACACGTATATCGACATGCCGCTCATGATAAACTGCGCCGAAGCGGGTAAGGTGGACAACACCTCTACCGACTATCGCTGTCAGGTAAACAGCGGTACGGTGATGACGCTGCTGACCAACAGAAACTGTCGTGTAACCCTCTACACTACGGCTAACGGCAAGTTCTCTTCATCAAAGATATTCGGCACAGCGGCAGACGAGAAGAGAAACAACGCTGTTTCAGGTACAACCACCGACTTCTACTACACGCAGAACTATACTGGCGACGCTGCTTCGCAGACCGTACAGTTTACGGGTGATGTGAACTATCTTAAGATGATTAAGGTAGAGTATGGCAAGGTGGATACCGACAAGGAGACGCTGCCTAAGCTGAAGCTCGTGACTATCAACAACATTGCGCTGGGCTCTTATGGCTCGCCATACGAGAGCTACCTGCTCAAGACCTTGCAGAATAACAAGATTATGGATATTAACATAGACTTGAGCACAAGGGCACTCAGCATGCCACAGATAAAGGCTGAGGCAGACCAGAGCGATGCCATAGTGGAGGTTACGCAGCCTACCTTCGACGTGCCAGAGGCTACCATCATAGTCAAGACTGAGAAGGAGGCTACAGTGGGTATCTATAAACTGGAGTTCCACACGAGTTTTGTAGATATTCCTGCACCTGTGCTGCAGAAGATAGAGATAGGCGGTGCGCTCGTAAGATACCGTGACGTGAATGGTGACTGGCAGCCTGTATCTGACTGGGGAACCGCCAACATCAACGGTGCCATAAGCCTGACCTTCGACCACGCCATGAATCCTATGGACCTTACGGCAGAGCAGACCGGAATAGGAAAGGCTATGAAGTGTACATCAACAAATGATGGCAAGACTCTCGTCTTCTCTTACTGGGACCTCAATGTGAACAAGGAATATACGTTCACCATACCATCAGGTACGCTGAGCGATGTATATAATAACAAATATGGCGATGATGAAGATGATGGTGAAGATGATGAAATTCCATATCTGCCGATAACCTTCAGTTTCACCACAAACGAGACTGCTCAGAAGCTGGACAATAGGAAAATCAACTTCGTGGTAACTCACAAGCAAAGCCATACCTTCAACTCGGCTAACCCGACAGAGAACTACACCTCTGGCGTGAAGAGACAGGTGGCAAGCGACGAGCTTATCGCCAACCTTGACAAGGCTGGCATCGCCTACGGCACTATAGACGAGGGTATAGCTATGGCTCATGCTACCGGTGGTACCGACCGCTTCTACATCTTCGTGCCCGACGGCGAATACCAGATAAAGGGTAATCAGGCTACGGACGCAATATCTTCTGCTCCATACGATGGCAATGGTAAGCCTCGTAACGAGCTGATGGCAAAGATATACAACGGCGTGACGGCTATCAGGCGTGTAAACGTGTCTATCACAGGTCAGAGCGAGGCAAACACGAAGATATGGAACATGCCTGAGATAGAGGGTATCTCTTACACCAGTACGTTCATGGTCAACAGCGGCGTGACAGGCTTCTATATGCAGGATATGACACTGACGAACAAGTTCGACTTCAAGTCTTGTATCGGCGGTGGCTCTTCTGCAGCCCGTGCGGTGGTATTCCGCGACCGTGGCTCTAAGTCTATAATGAAGAACGTCACTATGGACAGCTGGCAGGATACCTACTACTCTAACGTGGTAAATAAGGAGAACGACACCCGCGGCTACTTCGAGGATTGTACCATAAAGGGTTATGTTGACTTCGTCTGCGGCGATGGCAACCACTGGTTTGAGAGGTGTAACCTCGTGCTGCGCAACGGTAAGGCTGGCAATGCTTCCAACATGGTAGCTCCTCGTACCTACGCTAACCAACAGTGGGGCTACGTATTCAATAAATGCCAGATAACGGCAGAGGATGATGTGACCTATAACACGTGCAACAACAAGTTTACCCTGGCACGTCCTTGGGGCAACAGTCCTGCAACTTCGTTCCTCTATACCAAGTACAGCGTGCTGCCAAGTGCCGACGGCTACAAGCAGATGACGGCAGGCGGACTGGTGCTGCGTATGCATGAGTATGGCTCTACGGATGCCAACCTCGCACTGCTCGACCTCTCAGAGCGTTCACTGCGTGCTTCTTCACCAGGTGCTGGTTCTTATTCAGCCGTGATGACGCCTGCTGAGGCTGCGGAATACACCGTGCAGAATGCGCTGGGCGGAACTGACGGTTACGACCCAACCATCTACACCAAGCAGGTAAGCATGGAGAAGGCTAACCTCACCAGTGTTGACCGTTCACTGTCGTGGGACGGACAGAGCGAGGCTCTCTGCTACTTCATCTTCCGCAAGACGGAGAGTGGCGACGACGAGCTCTTCGCCATCACTAAGGACACCAGCTATGAGCTGGACGATGCACAGATAGGCAGGACCTTCATCGTGCGCGCTGCCAACCAGCGTGGCGGTCTGGGTGAACCTTCCCACGAGTTCACCTACGAGGTGCACGAGTCATTCCAGCTCACCCTCACTGAGAACCAGACGGCTCCTATTGATGGCGTGGACTGGTGCTGGTCAACCATCTACCTTGACTATAACGCTAAGGCTCCTACGGTGGCTGACGACAATGACAAGGCTGATGCCTACGTATATGCCGTAGTCAACGTAACACCGATATCAATGACACTCAAGCGTGTTGACATACTTGAGAAGAATCAGGGCTACATAGTAAAGGGCAAGCCTGGCACATACACCTTCGCTTACACCGACAGCGACGGCAAGTATAGCAATGGCGACCTCAGCGATGTTGCCTACAAAGACTACACAGCTGTCAAGGCAGGCAGGATGAGTATCCTCGACGGTGTGGTGGAGACCACCGCCCGTGCGGGTAAGGAAGTATATACCTTATACTATAAGGAGAACTACGGCTTAGGCTTCTACACCTACACCGGCAATTACCTCAACGCCAACAAGGCTTACCTCGACGGCAGCTATGTAGGCACCGAGGGCACAGGCGGCATAGTGATAGGCGGCACGGAGTCTGCCGGATTCATCTTCCTCGACGACCTGCTGCCTACCGACCTACAGAAACTGCGTGGCACTGCCGATGATGACAGCGAGAGAATATACACCATCTCTGGTCAGAGAGTGAAGCGCTCTGAGATGATAAAGGGCAGGGTATATATCGTCAACGGCAGGAAGATAGCATACCAATAAGGGGCTTAAACGGCCGCGTGCGGTAGCTAAGTAACTGCACGCGGTTGCTAAGCACCCGCGCGCCCTTGCTTAGCAACCAGACGCGGTTACTTAGCAACCGCAGAGCACTTGTCACTAAAACTGAAAAATAAGCATTTTATGATGCGAATTTGTGTGATTTGGAGAGAAAAATAGAAATAATAGATGATAAAAAGTGCTTTTTTACTCTTTTTATTTGCAGATTTCGCTATAAATGAGTAATTTTGCGTATTAAAACATGTGATTTAAGTATTGAAAAAGGAGTTTAACATACTGAAAAAGCCATACTTACCACCTCGTGTCGAGTTCGAAGAAATCGAAGCCGATGAGAGGGAGATGCTGTTGGCGTCGGTGGATGATGGTACAGTTGATGATCCCGGGGAAGGTGGCGGTGATGATGATATTAGGCCAAATTCATCTAATTCACTCGACCTTGATTTCGTAATCAATGATGAACCTCTACAGTAAGTGATGAGAAAAGTCCTGATGATAGTGCTTCTGCTCGCAATGAGTACAGCGTATGCTGGTAACTACGCTTATCAGCAGAGTGGAGAAGTATCTTTCGGATGGCAATCATCAGATAAATGGGCTCTGTTTACGTCAGCGGGAACATTATTGCCACATACAGTTGCAGCTCTTAATCCGGGTGATGGACATTATGTTACAACGCAGTGCGTAGGTTGGGCACTCGTAGCACAAAATACATATTATGGAGGCTATCCGTATTCAGTGGATTACAAACTCTTACACAGTCCTTACACGGCATTGCCTATAGCTTATACAAACCAAACGCAATCTTCAAATAGCAATACAGAGCACCTTGCTTCTTATGACTATATGACGGCACACGGAACTGCCACAGATGATGCATTGTCGTTGTCATATACTCATTTGGGTTGTATAATGCGTATAGCAGCTTACATACCAGAAAGCAAGACATTCACATCGCTGGCACTCACGACAAGAGATAACACACAGTGGTTTACTGCCGAGGCTACGATGAATGCGACAAACAATACACTAAGCGCAACAGAAACAGTTGCCACAGCAACACTCACACTAAACAATATAGCGGTGGAGGCAGGTGACTCGCTCATAGCATATATGATGTTGCCACCGACAAACCTCAATGGAAAGGCGATGATGCTGTCGCTCAACACGACTGACGGCTCAGCCTTGCAGACATATATAGCTGGCGTAAACACACAGGCAGGCAAGGTGTATCCTGTTAGCGTGGGAAGGGAAAACTACTTCAAGGTTAGCGCTTCAAGTAATAACAATGATAACAACCAAGAAGTTCTCTCTCTGCAGGCAGACTTAGGTGAAGACGAAGTGACCGATACGCAGATAACCACTGCTACAGCCTACACATCCGACTTTACACTTGATTCAGTGAATAAGTTCAAGCCATTCCTGCTCGGTGATGTGAACTTCGATGGAAAGGTGAATGTAACGGATGTGGTGGTAGTAATAAACCACTATCAGGCGCGAACCACTGAAGAGCTTGACTTGAACGTCAGTGACATAAATGGTGACAACAACATAAATGTGACTGATGCCGTAGGCATTATCAACATATATCAGAACAGACTACAATAAGGATGAGTAAAATCAAGCACATATTCCTAACAATCATGTTGGCTCTGCTGTCAGCAACGTCTGTGTTGGCAGTTGATACAATAGATAAAATAGGTTTCTCCTCCGCCACTCTTACGCCAGGTGAGACAGGAACGCAATATATGACTGTTGTACTATTAGGCTCTAGAATATATTGTGCATTAAACTTTGATGTGAAACTGCCAGAAGGAGTAGAACCAGTATTTAACAGCAAGGGAAAGATTGTTGCAAGACTACTGGAAGATGGAATACTGCCTAATGATGACGGTCAGTTTTACCATACCGTTAGTTGTACTTATACAGAGGAAGATAGAAATCTTCGCATATCATGTGTTTCAACCGATCTGGATGAGTTCAATTCAGAGGCTGGTACTCTGTTTAAGTTGCCATTTAAGGTTTCTACGTACGTGAAGCCTGGGACTTTAGACATGAATCTTTCAGGACAGGCTCTCACTACTGCTGATGCTACGGAATACGACCCTGCCGATGCTACTGATACGAATATCGCTATCGGAACTACTGCCAAGGCATCACTCAGTGTTTCGTCTGCCAATAAGTGGTCAACATGCATACTGCCGTTTGCAACATCGCTACCTGAAGGGCTGAAGGCTTACACATGCTCAAGCAAGGATGATGACAAACAGGTGTTCTACCTCACCAATGCGTCAAGCATAGAGGCTTACACTCCATATATACTCTACAGTGAGAGTGGATATACAGGCACTTTAACTGGCGAGGTGGATGCAAGCCAGTATCCTGAAAGCGGTAAAGTCGCACAAGGTTACCTCACAGGCGCAGTAGAAGCGCAGACCACTAACGAGGGTTACATCTTGCAGAAGCAGAGTGGGGTAGTGAAGTTCTATCTTGCCGACCCAAGCAAGACCTACACCATTCCTGCAGGCAAATGTTGGGCAACACCACCTACAAGCACTGCTCAAAGCTATAGCTTCGACTTTCCAACAGCTGTGAAAGGCATTGCGGAAGTGACTGAGAGCAAGAACAAAAGCAGATATGATCTCAGTGGCATCATGATTGATGCTCCACGTAAAGGTCAACTATACATACAAAACGGAAGGAAATACGTAAAGTGATAAAGAAAGGATATATTACTCCAGAGATAAACGTCATAAAATGCAAGGTGATGATTCTTGCAAACAGTGGTGAAACTCTGGACTTCACCGAAGGCGAGTATGCCGACCCAGAAGCGGAAATTCTATAAGGGCTTGAACATAATACGATTAAGATATGAAGAAGATATTAACATACATGACACTCATGGCAGCAGTGATTCTCACTGCTTGCTCAGACGATGACATCGCAAAGTCTTCAAGTGTAACAGACTCATTAGATAAGTACGCTGTAACAGGTACTATGGCTAATGTTGCGATTTTTGAAGAGGGAATAGGTGACGATGACGTCTTGAGTTCAAAGTCACAGTTGTATTATGACCGCGTAAATAAAAAAATGAAATTTACGTGGGTGAAGGAAACGGATCATATAGGTATATATGCAAAAGCCAATTCTGGAACTCAGATGGATTATAAACTCGATCCTGATCAGGATTTGAATGTTCATGAGTCTTCTGTTACAGGTGTGTTCGTACGAAATGATGGTGGTGCGAGCACCATTACAGGAGGCACATTGTATTATAGTTATTTCCCATACAAGGAAGAAAGTACTGAGACGGGTGATTTTACATATGAGAATATTCCTATATCATATCGCGGACAGATGCAGGCTACTAACGAGCAGATGAATCGTTATTGGCAGGCAGGAGGTGATAAAGATAAGTTCCTCGAATCAGAAAAGGCTGCTGCGGCACATTTGGGAGACTATACATATCTCATTTCTGATGCAACTGCTACTGCTGGTAATCACGTACACTTCAATTATTCTTATGTAGGTTCAATTGTACGTTTCTATATGGTTTGTCCATCTCATGCTTCAGATAATATTTACTATGATTCATTGCAGGTTTATAATAGTCAGGCAAACTTTACGCTTGATGCCACAATGAATCTTGCAACTAAGGTGGTTACTCCTACGAAAACGTCTCATGTAATGTCGCTTGGTTTCCATCCTGCTATTGATATGACGAATGATAGTGATGACTCAAAGGATACTTATCACTATTGGGATCAGGAAAGTACAGCTCCAAAAACTGGTTATATAATGGCATATATGATGGTGTCACCAGTAAATCTATCGATACTCAATGAGAATAGTACGTTGTATCTTATTGGCAGAAAAGCTTTGAGCTTCTATGAATATCTCGCAGATTATAATGCTGCCCATGATCCAGATATAACAGAAAAACAGTTCAATGCTTTGTTGCCATCAGAGAAGATTAAGACTTATGAGCGCAAGGTGTATAAGGCTGAACTTTCAAAACTGAATTTACAGGCAGGCAAGCATCATCAGTGGGTTCCAAAGAATGCAGAGGTTGATGATCCGATAAAGTTCCAGGAAATCTCTATAGAGACATGGAAAACTGGTACAGAGTTCACCAACGCTGATGGCGCAGGAACTGCGGATTGGTAATAAGACGATAATGCATAATGCATAAAATTCGATAATTTAATATAATGAAAAAGAGATATAACATACAATACCTGTTGGCGCTGATGTTTACATTGGCGCTGGTGGGTTGTTCAAACGACGATTTCCTGACTACGCAGAGTGACGAGGCGAAAGTGGTGTCGTTCAGCATAGGCACAGACATGCCTCAGGTAGTATCTAAGGCTCGTGATGGTTATCGCGATTGGAAAGCAGGTGACCCTACATCGTTCGGCGCATACGGCATATATAACAGGAATATGACCACTAAGCTGTTTGATAACCAAGAGGTAACAAGAAGTGATAGCAAGTGGACATATACTCCATTGAAGTATTGGGCTGACTATACATGGTGCGAGACGTTCGACTTCTTCGGCTATATGCCAAAGATGGCTGATGATACCAGCGTGCCACCGGCTGCACGCAATGGCGTGAAACTGGAGAAGGATGGTAACGAATACACCCTGTCTTTCCCAGTGACGCTGGATGATGCCGTGACAAGCGACGTAGCTACTGTTCCGCTCATCTGTCATGCTCCAGTGCATAAGACCAAGGTGGGTGAGACGATAAACTTCGAGATGGACCAAGTGCTGACAGGATTCAGCCTGGAGTTCCAACTGGGCACGGAGATGAGCGACCTGCGTGACTTCCTCATCAAGGAGGTGAAGATTACAGGTGCTGCCGACGTGTTGCCATACAAGGGCTTGGTAAGCCGTACATACACCTACGACCCGTCAGCAGGAACATGGACAGCAGGGAACGTGACATGGTCGAATATAGAGAAAAAGGGTTCAGCAATAGACTACACCGTGCCTTACGTAAACAACGGCAGTGCGGAGAAGGGTACAGCGGTAATGTATAAGGACAATGACACCTACAACAGTGGCAATGGTACTATGCGTATAGGCTACACAAACCGTGAGGTAACTACTAAGGGAAAGTGGGGCGCTGATTTCTTTGCTATTCCTTCGAAAGACTTTAAGCCTATTATTTCTGTGAAGTATGACGTACAGGTGAAGAATGAGGATGGTACTTACACCACTACGCGTGAGAATATCACCAACACGATACAGTTCTCTGAGAGCTTTTTCACAAACTACACAGAAGGTGGCGCAGTTGGCAAGCTGAACAAGATTACGGTACAGATAAAACCAGTTTACCTCTACGTACTTGCTGATGCAGACCAGAGGATCGGCTACTTATTAGTAGAATAATGATATGAGAAAAACTTTAGCTATATTACTGGGCGCACTATGGTGCGCCTTTGTTTCGTTCGCGGCTCCGCTGCCACAAGACCCCGACATGAAGGTGGGTAAGTTGAGTAACGGACTGACGTACTTCATACGCCATAACGACCAGACGCCCGGTCAGGCTGACTTCTACATAGCCCAGCGCGTGGGCAGCATATTGGAGGAGCCTGAGCAGAGGGGACTGGCTCACTTCCTGGAGCACATGGCGTTTAACGGCACACAGCACTTCAATGGGGGCAACGGCGAAGCTAACTCCATACGCAACTGGTGTGAGCGCAACGGCATCAAGTTTGGTGCCGACCTCAATGCCTATACCTCTATAGAGGAGACGGTGTATAACATAGCCAACGCACCTGTCACCAAGAGCGGGGTGAGCGACACCTGCCTGCTCATACTCCATGACTGGAGCCACTCGTTGCTGTTGCGTGACAACGAGATAGACCAGGAGCGCGGCGTGATACGCGAGGAGTGGCGCACAAGGCGCGCGGCTCGTGCCATACAGCGCATAATGGAGGAGGCAACACCCGTGGTGTATGCAGGCAGCAAGTATGCCGACTGCCTGCCTATAGGTCACCTCGACATAATCAATAACTTTGCATACCAGTCATTGAGGGACTACTACAAGAAGTGGTATCGCCCCGACCTGCAGGCTATCATAGTGGTGGGCGACGTGAATGCTGACGAGATAGAGCAGAAGATAAAGGCTATATTCAGCGACATACCAGCCCCTGCTGCCGATGCTGCAGAGAGGGCGTATTACAGCGTGCCCGACAATGAGGAGATGATACTCTTCACCAGCACCGACGACGAGCAGCCTACGCTCAACCTCTCGCTATACATGAAGCGTGACGGTGTGGCTCGTAACGAAAGGGCTACCACGGAGAGATATGCAGAAGGTTACAAGGAAGAGCTGGTGAGCTCGATGATGCAGCAGCGACTTAAGGAGCTGACCAAGGTGGAGCACCCTAAGGTGGTGTATGCTAACTGCTATGACGGCGCTTTCTTCCTGACCGATGCCAAATACGCCTTCAACATCATGATAGGTCTGCTGCCTGACAATCCGCAGGCTGGCATCGATGCTGTGATGGAGATAGTAGAGAAGGTGAGGGCATACGGCTTTACTGAGGCTGAGCTGCAGTTTGCCAAGGAAGAGATGGATATGGCTATACAGACGCGACTTGACAATAAGGACAAGACACGCAATGCGGAATACGTGAACAAGATTGTTACGCACTTTTGTGATGCCGAAGACCTGATGTCGATAGAGCAGTATAGTGCTATAGAGAAGCAGTGTATGCAGACTGTGACCCTCGACGATGTAAATGCTACGGCAAAGCGCATCATCAGCGATCCTAAGAAGGGTGGCTATAACCAGGTGTGCATAGCTTATGGACCTACGAAGTGGAACGAACAGCCTTATACCATGCCTACCAAGGAGCAGTTGAAGGGCTGGCTGCTGGCTGCTGAGCAGAAGCAGTATGAGAACACTAACGTCAACAAACCTATTGACCGCACGCTCATTAAGAAACTGCCTAAGAAGGGCAAGATACTGTCAAAGACAGAGGCAGAGGTGGGCTACACCAAGTATGCGCTGAGCAATGGCATTAACGTATTTGTGAAGCCTACCCAGCTGGAGCCTAAGATGGTGAGGCTTGACATGCTCAGACTGGGTGGCAGCAGTCTGTATGAGGATAAGGATGTACCATCACTCAAATACCTGAGCAACGTAATTGAGATGAGTGGCGTAGCCGATATGGACTATATGGAACTGGAGCGTCGCTGCTCAGGCAAGAACATCAGTGTGAGCCCATTCATAACAAGTGAGGTAGAGGGTGTTAAGGGCAAGTGTAAGACTGAGGACATAAAGACGTGGATGGAGGTGATGTATCTCACCCTCACCCAGCCACGTAAGGACGAGGCGATGTTCAATTCCATCATAGAGCGTCAGCGCACAGTACTCAAGAACAGGGCTGCATCGCCTCAGGTGGTCTTTGGCGACTCGCTGCGCATAACCAAGTATGGCAACACACCTCGCACCCAACCTATGACAGTGGAGCGTCTGAAGGATGTTTCTCTCAACCGCATTTATGAGATATATAATGAGCGTTTCAGCGACCTCGCTGGCATGAACCTCATCATCACGGGTGATGTGGACACGAAGGAACTCGAGGCTATGCTCAAGCAGTATGTGGCTTCGCTGCCAGGCATCACAAAGAATGCCAAGACGCCAGACTGCGGACCATATCGTAGTCGCCTGCAGAAGGGACAGCGTGAGTGCATATTCCAGATAGATCAGAAGACTCCGTCAGCACTCACTGGTGTGGTGTATTCTACCCCTATGCCATATACAGAGATGAACATAATCAAGGCTGACGTGCTGGCACAGATTATGCGTATGGTATATACAGAAAAGGTACGCGAGGAGAAGGGTGGCACCTACGGTGTGTCTGTCAGTGCCGACTGCAACAAGCGTCCTGAGCAGGACTGCCGACTCACAATATCTTTCCGTTGCGACCCAGACAAGTATGACGAGCTGCTACCTATCATCCACGAGCAGCTGCAGCTTATGGCTGAGCAGGGACCAACGGCTGAGCAACTGGACAAGGTAAAGGGTTACGAGCAGAAGAACTATGACCGCATAATCCTGACTAACGGCTATTGGGAGGGTGTAATAAGCAATCTGATTACTGATGGCATAAATATAGACAAGGACTATATGAAACTCATCAACAGTCTTACCCCACAAGACATTCAGGACATCTGTCGCCAGATAATTGCTTCAGGCAACCGCATCCTTGTTACGATGAAATAAAAAAAATAGCCAAAAGCAGAGGTTTTCAAACTTTTTTACCCTTTTACATAAAAACTTTCAATTCTCAATTCTCAATTGTCAATTATTTTTTGTACCTTTGCACCGCTTTCAACGCTTAACGTTATCGTAGCGAAGCGTTTGGTTAACGTTATCGTAGCGAAGTGTATCGTAGTCACAAAGTGACGTATCGTAGCACCGTAGGTGCGTATCGTACGAAGTTTCTCGGGATGTAGCGCAGTTGGTTAGCGTACACGTCTGGGGGGCGTGTGGTCGCCAGTTCGAGTCTGGTCATCCCGACATTAAAGGCTGTCCTATTTCAGGGCAGCCCTTATTGTGTTATTACTGATTTATCATGATGTATTCGTAGGCAAAGATTATCAACGCTATCTGCACTATGATAATGAGTGGCAAACCGTACCTGAACTTCTTGTGCATGGTCTTATGATGCCACACTTTCATGCCTAACCATGCGCCGATGCTACCACCGATTACGGCTAACCACAACAGTGTTGCCTCTGAGGTGCGCCATTTATCTTTCTTGGCTTTCCACTTGTCAATGCCATACATGAAGAAAGCTACCACATTGACTGACAAGAGGAAGGCTGTAATGTATAGTTCATAATTCATAGTTAAGCCATTTTGTAGTTGTAATCATGATTATGCTTTTGTTTCTACTCCCTGCAAAAGTACAAAAATAAATAAAGAATGAAGAACGAAGAGTGAATAATTTTTAAAAAACCGTAAACTGGACTTCGAACTATGTTCGCCTGAGCGATAGCGAAGAAACTATAAACTATTTTTTGTACCTTTGCAAACGGAAAATGATAATTTGTAAGATAATGGCACAAAAACGCTTTCACAGACATTTTGATAGTCCTGGCACACCGCTCTACTGGATTATACTTACCTACATAGTCCTTGGCTGGTTCTTCCCTGTTATAGGTCTTATTGCCATAGTGTGCATGATAGGTCCGGTAATGACAAGTATATGGAAGGGACGCTGGTGGTGCGGACATGTGTGTCCTCGCGGCAATATGTATGACCGTCTGCTGTCTAAATATTCACCCCATCGTGAGATTCCCAGATTTGTGCGCACTTTCGGTTTCCGCCTGTTCATGGTATTCTTCATCTTCACCATGTTCGGCATACAGTTGAGTCAGGCTCGATGGAGCGAGGGCGGACTGGCTATGTGGAGCGATATAGGTCGTGTGTTCTGGACCATCATCGTTCTCACAACCATTGTGGGCGTAACGCTGAGTTTTATCTATGCCCCACGCACCTGGTGCTCGTTTTGTCCTATGGGTACCATTTCCAGTTGGGTGGCTCCCAAGAAAGCGCCTCTGCCTAAGGCATTCACCAGTATTCATGTGTCGAGTGCCTGTCAGATGAAGTGTAAGCAGTGCGCCCGTGTCTGTCCTATGCAACTGACGCCCTATGACAGTCGTGGCGAAGAGGTAGGCTACCTGCATCCCGACTGCTTGAAGTGTGGTAAATGCACGCTTGCCTGCCCTACAAAGATTATGACCTTAAAACACTAAGTGTTTTTTTAAGAAACAATCTAAAACCTGTATTGCAACTTGATGTTGCCTGCATGGCGGTTGGTGATGGCTTCGCTGCTGAGGGCATCTACCATGTCGTGCCAGTCAAGGCTCAGGAACCAATGCTCGTCAAACTGCTTGCTGACCGACAGACAGCCATACACGGGAGTGCCATAGATGATGCGCTGTGGCGACTTCTTGGTGTGATATACCATCTGCATGCCTATCTGCCACTGGTGAGGAAGACGTGCGGTGGGTGAAAGGCGCACAATGGCGTATGCCATATCTTTTGCAAAAGCTAAGTTTGTGCCCCCTGTGAGGGTGAGCCAGCGGTGCTTCCAATATACGGAACTGAATACCTCGGTAAGGTTATCATCGCCCTCTATCATGTAGTGGCTTGCCTCCGTCTGTATGGTAAGCCTCGGCTTGCTGTAAGTGTAGGCGAGTTTAAACTGGTTGATATCCCACTCTTCCAGCTGACCTTCGATGAACTGCCAGTCGTCATAGGTCAGCGTGATAAGGTCGAGGAAGAGTGCCTCGTAGGCAGGGTTGTAGTATTTGCGGTAGTAGCCCAGCTGCCACTGGTGGCGGTTGTTGGGCACGTATATAACGCACGCGTTGGTGTTGTTGCGTGTGTCAGAATATCGGTGGCTCTCGTCGTTGCCTCTCAGTTTGTAGCCGTAAAACATGGTGCGGTTACCAGCCGTGAAGCGCCAGTGGGGCAGGGTGTAGGTGAACTGCAGGTAAATGTCATGGTTGAAGATATGCCACCCCCAGTCTCTGTCTTTCTGGTTGCTTATGAGGTAGTCGCCCTCGGTGCCCAGCATCATCGACAGGCGCTTGGTGAACAGCGGTGTGTTCAGTTCCACCACATACATAGGCAGTTTGTTTGATACGTATGGGTCACTCGAATACTGATAGCCGCCCAGGATGAGCAGTTCGGTGCCCATATCGTTGAAGGTGTGGAAATAGCGTGCCCTGCCCATCACCTTGCGCGTCATGTTGTAAGGCAGTTCTATGAACTGCTGGGTGAAGTAGGTCAACAGCTTGTTGCGTTCGTCAAAGCGGTTGGTCATGTGGAGTGTGACATAGTCTTTCTTTCCCTCCTGATAGCTGTAGGTGGCATTGGCATAGACATCGGTGCCCCTGCTGCCATACAGCATATTGGCAGTGGCATAGCCCTCTGCCTGATTGCCAAAGTCGCCCTGTCCCTCTACAAAGCCTTTCACCCCGTCGGGCATCTTCATGTTTATGTCGAGCACATTATTCGTGCCTATGGTGCCCTTTGCCACACCAGTGTTGTCACACACCTGTATCTTGTCGATGTCCTTTGCCTTCATCTGGCTGAGGATGAGTCGGTTGTCGCCGTTGATAGGGGCATTGTCTATGCGCAGGTTGTAAGTGGATATCACATCCTGGTAGCCTGCTATCATGAGGTCGGGCACCATCTGCAGCACATCCATCAGCGTCTCTTCGCCAGTCAGCTCCATGCGTTGCGGATAGATGATGGTTCTGTCAGCCTTAATCTCGACGATGGGCAGACTGTCTTGCGCCAGCATAGAGACAGATAAGAAAATCATGCTCAGCAGTATGTAGAGTCTTGAGTTACGAAGCATGTTACAGCATATTGAGGAAGAGGGTGATGATGCCAGTGTTGATGATATCGGCAAACATGGCGCCGATGATTGGTATTATGAGGAAGGGCTTGACGGTGTAGTGGTATTTGTAGCATACAGCACTCATGTTAGCCATAGCGTTAGGCGTGGCACCAAGGGCGAAACCGCAGATGCCTGCACACAGTACTGCTGAATCGTAGTCGCGCCCCAAGAGCGGAAAGGCGGCAAAGTAGGCAAAGAGGGCTATCATAACTACCTGAGCCACCAGTATCACTATCAGCGGCAGGGCAAGGCTATGCAGTTCCCACAGTTTCAATGAAATCATAGCCATGCCAAGGAACAGAGACAGACAGATGTTGCCCACACTAATGATGCGCTCCATATCGAGCAGTTTGTCAGCCTTTACCTGTTTGCCATTTCTGTTCAGTGTCACCATTCCCATCGTGTTGCGGGTGATGGCAGCTAATATCAGTGCACCGAAATAGGTGGGGAAGGTGATGCCTGTTTGGGTAAGTATCCAACTCAACACTGTGCCGCCACCCATTACGAGGATGATGCAGTACATAGCTTTAGCATACTGTTGGAACTCCTGTTCGTTCGTACTGAGACGCTTGGCACGCCCTGTGGGCGATGCCTCGTCGCTCTCTATACCAGCCATGGCAGGGTCTATCTCCTCATCGTGTGGTTGCATCTGCTCATGGGTGAGTTTTGCACGGATTATCCGCTCAGCCAACGGACCACCAAGCATGGAGCCTGCAATAAGTCCGAAGGTGGCTGCCGCCATACCTATGGTGTCGGCACCTTCCAGTCCCATAGCCTTAAGAACACCTGCAAAACCGCCAGACGTACCATGCCCGCCAGTCATGGAGATACTGCCTGCCGCCATGCCTATCAGCGGGTCAACACCCATCACGCGGGTAATGCCCATCGGCATCAGATTCTGCATGGAGATGATCACCACTAACAGTCCTAACATGATAACCAGCAGTTTGCCTCCCTGACCTATCACCTTCAGGTCACTCTGAAATCCCACACTGGTGAAGAATGCCAGCATGAAGAAGTCTTTCAGTGTGCCGTCAAACGACACCTCGATATGAAAAACACTATACAGCAACAGGGTGAGCAGCGAGAAGATGATACCGCCACTGACAGGCGAAGGCACGCAGAACTTCTGCAAGAAAGACACCTTACGCGTAAGGATCATGCCGACGAAGAGAGCCAAGGCGCCCACGCCAGCCGATTGTATCATATCAAGTTCGATGCTTGTCATATTTTCTTGAATTTACTTTTTAGTCGTTTACATTCCTTTTATCCAAGATTGTAATTCCTTTTTCGAAATGCCGTTAAGCCTTTTGCCATCTTTCCATTTCAGGCTGGGGTAGGCTTTCTTTAGCTCTTCAGCAGAATTCTTGATACTGCTACTGCCTGAGGTGCAAAAAGGAACGACAGTCTTGCCTTTCAGGTTGTTAGCCTCGATGAACGTGTTGATGATTCTTGGGGTAGTATTCCACCAGATAGGATAACCAATAAACACAGTGTCGTAATCGTTCAGTTTCTCCACCTTGCCTTTGATGGCAGGACGTGATGTAGGGTCTGCCATTTCTACTGACGAACGTGACTTTTTGTTATGCCAGTTAAGGTCGGCATCAGTATAAGGCACTTTAGGTTGTATCACATAGATGTCGCTTCCTGTTACCTCTGCCAGCTTCTCAGCAGCGGCTTTGGTAACACCAGTTGCCGAGAAGTATGCCACTAAAGTTTTCGTTTTTTTGTACTCTTTTTGTTTCTGCTGTGCGCATATTGTCATGCATATTGCAGTTAAAGCGCAGATGATGATAGTGATTCTCTTCATAATGTTATAGTGTTATGTTTGTTTTCAGTGTAGTAACTCCTTTGCAAAGGTAATGAAAAGATTTTGAATCTTCAAAAAAAATACCTAACTTTACAAAGAAGTTTATAATAAGAAACAAAGAAGAAATGAAAGTATTTTCATGCCAACGGCAATCCTGACTGTCCTGAGCGTGAGCCTTGGCAAGGGATGAATTTTGTCAGATGAACTCTGGGTAGCTTTCCATCCATATCCAACCTCCTAACCTCCCTAATTGGGGGTTAGAGCCAGTGTTTATGCGCCTTGACGATAGGGAGGTAGGATTTCCAGATATCCCTAAGAGGTCCCTAAGACCTCCCTCGGAGACCCCCTAAATTCAATAGTCTTATAACCCCCTTCGGTTCTTGCTCTGGCAAGCGTAGCACCAAGGTGCGTCCGATTACCCCCGTTTGCGGGGGACAGAAACCCTTAGATGTGGACTTCATTTCTAATTGAAGGGAGGTGTTAGGGAGGTTAAAGGGAGGTCTAAGGGAGGTATAAGCACCCCTACCTCCCTATGCTCAGCCCAGTATTCATGCGGGATGAGGAGGATTTAGGGAGGTTGAGCACGAAAAGACCCTCTAAATCTCCCTTAAAGGGAGACTTTTTATAGAAATCAGGCATTTTTCTGACGAAAAGGTAAAAGCAATGCTTTTAGATGCAGAAGCTATGCTTCTATCTGCAGAAGGGCTGCCTCTGCATGCAGAAGTAATGCTTCTATATGCATTGAAAGAGTGTATGGAAATAAAAAAGCACCTGCGATTTATCGCAAGTGCTTGATTTTCAGTGTGGACCAGCCTGGGCTTGAACCAGGGACCTCCAGATTATGAGTATCTTAAAGTGATATTCTGTGACATTTTGTTGTTGTGGAAGCGTACTGATTATCAGTGTTTTACTAAATCATGATTTTTTCTGAATATCATAAAATAACCCCTAACTGAAATAAAATGTTTACGCATTGTTTACGCAGAATTTTGGTCAGAAATGATTGAAAATAACTATATTTTATATAGTTTTTCAACGAAAATCTTGCAGAAAATCTCAAAAAGGTGTATCTTTGCATCGTTAAAAACCTCAAAAAGGTGTATCTTTGCATCGTTAAAAACCTCAAAAAGGTGTAAAATGCAGTAGAAAAGAAATCTCAAAAAGGTGTAAACGACATCATTATGAAGCGTAAAATATATCAGCAACTCCTTGACTGGAAGGAGAAAAGAAACGGTGAGGTGGCACTACTCGTAGAAGGAGCGCGACGCATCGGGAAGAGTTATATCGTAGAGGAGTTCGCTAAGAATGAGTACGAGTCATATATCCTCATCGACTTCAATAAGGCTCCCCAGATGGTCAGAGATTGGTTTGACCTATATTTGGAAGATATTGACACTCTTTTCCTCTATTTGAGTCAGCACTACAAAGTGAGGCTCCATGAGCGCAAGTCGCTCATCATCCTTGATGAGATACAGCTGTGCCCCAGAGCGCGAGCTGCCATCAAATTCTTGGTGGCCGATAGAAGGTATGATTATATTGAAACAGGATCCTTGGTAAGTATTAAGAAAAATACGCAAGGCATCGTACTCCCATCGGAAGAACGCCCTATACAGATGTACCCGATGGACTTTGAAGAATTCCTTTGGGCTACAGGTAACGATATGCTGATGGAATTAATAAGGAAGATGTATGCAGAGCGCAAACCAATGGAACAGGCCTTCCATCGTCAGGCTATGGATGCATTCCGCCTATACATGATAGTGGGAGGAATGCCACAAGCCGTCAAGAAGTATGTCGAAACAAAAGACTTTGATGCCGTAGATGCCGCAAAGCGTGATGTGTTGACTATATATCGTAATGACATATTCAATTATGCTGGCGAGATAGCCGACAAGGTAGTTTCAATCTTTGATCAGATTCCTCCTCAGCTATCCAAACACGAAAAGAAGTTCCGACTGTCAGCTTTGAAACCTGGTGCGAAATATCGCGACTGGGACGACGCTTTCTTCTGGCTAAAGGATGCAAGAGTTGTCAATATCTGCTATAATTCGACGGAGCCTAATATCGGACTGAAAATGAACGAAGACCGCACGACATTGAAGTGTTATATGAACGATACAGGCTTGTTGATCAGTCATGCTTTCGACGAAAAGGGCATAGTCTCATCTGAGATTTACCAGAAACTGCTCTTTGGAAAACTGGAGGTAAACGAGGGAATGCTCATTGAGAATATCGTGGCCCAAATGCTGGCTGCCAGTGGTAACAACCTATTTTTCTACAGTAAGTCATCAGAGGAAGCTGAGGAACGAATGGAAATAGATTTCTTGCTCCAAAAAGATAAAGTGACCAGTCGCCACAATATCCGTCCGATAGAAGTCAAAAGCGGGAAGAACTACACATTGTCTTCCCTAACGAAGTGCATGAAGAAGTTTGGAGAGTATATGACCTTTCCTACTGTTTTGCATGCAGCCGATTATAAGGTAGAGGATGGCATAACCTATCTTCCAATTTACATGACACCCTTATTGTAAGTACAATGAGCTTGAATCATCACTACCTTCCACAATTCTATCTTAATGGCTTTGTTGGTGAAGGTGAAAAACTTTACTACTGTAGGAAACAATATGATTCATATAAAGGAATTTCTCCTGCAGGAATATATTACCAGATAGGGCTCAACAATATTGATTTGGGGACATACGGATTCATCGATTTAGAAAAAGATTTTTTTCAGGAAAAAGATAATCGTTACGCACAAGCATTCGCTGACATGCGTAATAAATATGCCTACGATATAAATGTCATGCCTGCACAAACTAAGGCAGATATTGTTGAGTTTGTTCTTGGCCTATATTGGAGAGTGCCAAATGGTCTTGAACATGTATCAGAACTTATAGAAAATGAAGGTCTTCTAACAGGTGAACTTCAACTTTATAATTCTGAGACAAATGAATATTGTAGAGACGAAGATGTTCCCCAAATAATTTCTGATATTAAGTCTAAAATTGAAAACCAGAAAGCCTTTATGACCATTTTTTATGAAGAAAATGTGCTTAAACATGATTGGGGAAAACTAAATGAGAAATTCATGATTTGGGAAGTACAACAACCTATGATTATAGGTGACATCCCATTTGTTCCTATCAAGTCAGAATGTAAACGTGGTAAGATATTGGAGGAGTTTGTTTTTCCTTTAGATAGAAATCATTTGCTTATCTATGCACAGGAGAAACCGAACTATTTAGAGGTACACCTATATCAAACCATTGTACTTAGTATTATTGACGGTGCATCTGAGAAAATTGCTTGCAATGATTTAGAGTATCTAAAAAATGAAATGAAGTTTGCTCGCAATAGAATAGAACGTCTAAAGTTGTTGTCGAAAAATAAAAATGTCAGCCAACTCCTTGCCCCATTTATGAAAGACTTATGTGCCAAGTTTCCGACATATGAGGATTTAGTTGCGTGGCACAAACTACATCATTTTGATAATGCTGGCGATGATTTCTTTGCTCAACACGGATTGTAAAAATGCATCTTATCAAGATTGACAACGAAACGAACAACCCCACTGATTTTTAGAAACAATGCCGATTGTCAGTGGGGTTGTTGTTCCCAAAATGTTCCCACTTATCCATAGCGTGAGAGATGTCTATTTGGCGCAGTATGCTATGAATAAATTTCTTGAACTCACAAGAAATCACATTGAATTTCAGAAGGTCACCCAAAGGTCACTTCGGGTGTTCTATGTTCACCTCATGTTCACCATAAAAAGAAAAAGCACCTACAAAATCTTTGTAAGTGCTTGATTTTCAGTGTGGACCAGCCTGGGCTTGAACCAGGGACCTCCAGATTATGAGTCTGTTGCTCTAACCAACTGAGCTACAAGTCCGATTTGCGGGTGACAAACGTGTTCGCATGAAGCAAATAATGAGTGTCTGCGAAGCAGGCTCATGGTGCCTATCGCAATTTGCGAATGCAAAGGTACAAAAAAAGTTTAAATGTTCAAAGGGTTCAAGGGTGAAAAGTTGAAAGATTGCTTTTGGTTAATCTTTTTTAACTATAAGAGATGGTAGGTGTTGCCTGAGAGTTGCTTTACGGCGCCTTTCATCTCAAGGGAGAATAGAAGGGCATTGAGGGTGCCGATAGGTATGTCGGTCTGCATGGCGATTATGTTAGTCTGCATGTCGCCCGACTGCTTGAGGCAGTCTATTATTTTCTGCTCGTCAGGGGTGAGGTTGAGGAACATCTGTCGCTCTATGCCCTGTTTGCGTGCCTTGCTGATATCGGCTGTTGGTTGCCACTGCATAAGGTTGAGTATGTCTTGGGCTGAGGTTATCAGTGTGGCTTTGTTATCGCGAATGAGGTTGTTGGTGCCCTCGCTGGCAGGGGCATTGATAGGACCAGGTATGGCGAACACCTCGCGATGATAGTCTTGTGCGAGACGGGCTGTGTATAGTCCACCACCATGAACGGCACTCTCTGCCACGATAACGGCATCGCTCATGCCTGCTATGATACGGTTGCGTTGCAAGAAATAGGGTGCGAGGGAGCGTGTGCCGTGAAAAAACTCAGTCACCACACCACCGTTGCCCAGACACATCTTGTTGGCATCATTACGATGCACTGAGGGGTAGAGGGTATCTTGTCCGTGAGCCACTACGCCCACTGTTGATAAGCCATTAGTGAGGGCTGCACGATGGGCGCAGATATCAATGCCATAAGCCAGTCCGCTAACTATCACTATGTCAGGACACAGACAGGTCAGGTCTTTCACTATCTTATTGATGCAATCATGTCCGTAGAGAGTGCTCTTACGTGTACCTACTATACTGATTATGTGTGGAGCATTGAGGTCTGCCTTGCCACGGGTGAAGAGCACCATAGGGGCATCGTTGCAATGGCGCAGCCGATCGGGGTAGTCGGCATCGCTGATGGTAAGGATTCTGACGTTGTTCTGCTCACACCATGCCATCTCTTCCTTGGCGCGCTGTTCTTCGTTGGTGAATGATTTGCCTAACTTTTTCAGCACACCCTCTGCCGAACCCTCTTCATCATATAGCGTTTTGATGATAGAGAGTCCGTATTGCTCTAAGGCGAGTTGAGAAAGGATGAGATGAGAAATCAATTAGGAATGAGTAATTAGAAATTAGGAATTTCGGAGTTCAATTATCAATTGTATACAGGTATTGTATAATTGTCTGCCCCACGGCTTTGAGGGTGTTCTTGTCCAGGTGGTGTATGTCGTCATTGACGGTGTGCCACGTAGGTCCGAAGGCACTGGTTTCGCAGTCGGGGTAGTATGGTATTATATCGATGGTGGGTATACCAGCCTCGTTGAGTGGCTTGTGGTCGTCAGTGATATATCCGCCTGTCTGGTTGAGGAAATAGCTGCCGTAACCAGCTTCGTTGGCTGCCTGCCAAACATCGTCAACGATGCTCTGGGCATAGTGTTTAGACAAACCCTCCTGATAGAACTTGGCACCCTGTCCGCCTACCATATCGAGTAGTAAGGCTGTGCCGTTCCAGTTGGCACCAAGGGCTGTATTGGCTATGTTCTTCGCAAAATACTGTGCGCCGAGTGCCCACGAGTCTTCATCTTCTTTGCCACTCCATGAGGGCGTGCCATAGTCCTCTGCGTCAAAGCATACGAAGTCGATGCCGTAGTTAGGCTGTTGTTCATTAGCACTGATGATGCGCGCCAGTTCAATCATCACGCCGATGCCTGATGCACCGTCGTTAGCCGCCATCACAGGTTTGCGGTGGTTAGCCTCGTCAGGGTCGTTGTCAGCCCATGGTCTGCTGTCCCAGTGGGCACAGATGATGATACGCTGCTGGGCTTGCGGATTAAGTCTGGCGATGATATTGGTGGAGTGGAGCAGTGTGCCGTCCCATCCCTTGAGGTCGGCTTTCTGGGTTGACACCTCACAGCCATACTGTTTGAACTTACTTATTATCCAAGCCTCGCACTCATCGTGGGCGGTGCTGTTCATGGTGCGGGGACCAAAGGCGCACTGCTCAACACAATAGGTGAGGGCACTGTCTTCGTTGAATACAGGACCGACGAGCTCTGGCTCAGCCTCTGTTGCCGTTGCCTGTTTCTTGTTCTGACATGAGAATATGCCTATTGACAAGAATGCTACAAACAGGAATATGTAAGGAGAAAAGAGTTTCACTATCAAAATAAGGATAAGAATTTTATCTGCCAAAAGACTGTACCTCACTCATCACCCTTAGCCAGTTGCCGCCCCATATCTTGCGGATGTCAGCCTCGCTATACTTGCGACGCAGCAGCTGAATAGTGAAATTGATGAGCTCTGATGAATCGTTCATGCCAGGCACTCCGCCGTCGCCGTCGAAGTCGGTACCTATGCCCACACAGTCTATGCCCATAATGTCTATGGCATGTTCCAGGTGCTTCACTGCATCTAAGATGTCTGCCTCACCACTGGCTTTGAGGAAACCTGGGTAGAATGTGGTGTGAGCCACGCCACCAACCTTGGCAAGTGCTCTCAGTTGGTCGTCGGTAAGGTTGCGAGGGTGGTCGCATAGCGCTCTGCAGTTGGAGTGAGAACATACTATCGGTGTCTGACTGATTTCGAGTGCGTCATAGAAACTCTTCTCGCCAGCGTGGCTCAGGTCAACCATCACGCCGAGGCGGTTCATCTCCTTGATAACCTGTTCGCCATACTGTGACACACCGTTGTGGGTGTTGTTGCCACGGGCTGAATCGCAGATGTCGTTATCGCCGTTGTGACATAGGGTCATGTAGGTTATGCCGCGCTTCACGAAATGCTCCAGATTGGCTATGTCGTTCTCTATAGCCAGACCGTTCTCAATGCCGAGCACTATGCTCTTTTTGCCAGCCTGTTTGTTGAGGCTTATCTGCTCTGGAGTGCGTGCAAAGGCAAGATAATCTGGTTGCTGGTTTACAAATCCCTCTATGGTGTCAAAGATGAAATCGGTATATTCTTTTGGCGAATTGATGTTGAAGTGCACCAAGTCAGCAAATGATTCTCCCATGTGTGAGGCTGGTCCGCCGTTGGTCTCAGTGGTAGGCTGTGGCAGGTAGCATACCATGGTGACAGCATCTTGATGCCCTTCTGTCATCTTGTGCAGATCCACTTTTATGCGAGGGTCGCGATTCAGGAAGTTCACTCCCTGATGAAAGAACATCGGTGTGTCGCAATGGGTGTCAATGGTTATGATTCGCTGATGCAGTGCCTTGGCACTGCTGAACTCTCTTGCTCTCTCCACCAGCCACTGGAATATCGGCAGTCCTTCCTTGCCCAGCCATTCAGGGTGCCACTGCACTCCCAATATACTCTTCTGTTCAGTGCTCTCCATCGCCTCTATGGCACCATCAGGTGCTGTGGCAATGGTGCGGAACAGTGCGCCAGTATTATCCACCACCTGATGATGGAAAGAGTTTACGGCAAGTTCCTCGCGTGCGTATATATTATATAAGGTGGAACCCTTGCTGATGCTTACCGAGTGTGTCGCCTCATTGCGGTCGGCATCCTGACTGTGCTTGATGCCTGAGGCATGATCCTGCTCTACATGCCCTCCCAGAGCCATGGCAAGGGTCTGCATACCTCGACATATTCCGAGCATAGGAATCTGACGGTTGAATGCCAGACGCGTTAGCAGCAGTTCGGCACTATCACGCACGGCATTAATGTTGTGCAGTTTGCTTGATGGCTCCTCCCCACACCATAGCGGGTTGTAATCGCCTCCGCCAGTAAGGATAAGGGCGTCGATATGCTCCAGGGTGTTGATGACCACCGAGTCGTCTGTCACGGGTGGTATGATAACAGGTACGCCACCAGCCGCAACAACCTGCTTATAGTATGCATCGCGAATAGTGGCGTCGATATCACTATGATTAGCCGTCATAGCTATGACGGGTTTCTTCTCAGCCTCAGGGAATCCCTTGTAGGCTGCTTCAGTCAAAGCCTCAAGAGAGTGTTGCTTCATTCTTCTTCCAAGTGTATTGGTACGTCGCGCTTGATGCTCTGGTCAAGCGAAATGAGTGTCTCGGTAGATACTACGCCGTCTATAGACTGCAAGGTGTCGTTGAGCAGGCGCATGAGCTGTTCGTTGTCGCGCACGTATGCCTTGACAAGCATGGTGTATGGACCAGTGGTGAAGTGGCTTTCCACTATCTCAGGAATGTCCACCAGTTTCTTCACTACATCCTTATACATGGAGCCACGCTCCAGACTGATGCCCACGTATGTACATGTGCCATAGCCCACAGCTTTAGGGTTAACAGAGAAGCCGCTGCCTGTTATAACACCGTCTTCCTTCAGTCTCTCCACACGCTGATGGATGGCAGCACGCGAAACACCACACATTTCAGCCACGTCCTTGAATGCTATACGGGCATTGGTAGCAAGAATCGAGAGAATCTTCTTGTCAAGTTTGTCAATCTTTTGCATTGTTCTTATTTAGTTTATTTCATTTCTCAACTATCAGTTGTCAATTGTCAATTATCAATTCTTGCGCTCCGTAGGTGCTCAGGCGAGCAAAGCTCGGAGTTCAATTGTCAATTCCTCATCGCCAGCGCAGCGTTCTCTGCAGCCTCCATTATCTCCCTTTCTCCAGGTCCTTTGTCGTTTATGCCGCAAAGGTGCAGTATGCCGTGAATTATCACGCGATAGAGTTCTTCTTCGTAGGGTTTGTTAAACAGTTGGGCATTGCTCTTTACGGTGTCGAGGCTTATCACCAGGTCGCCGTTTATCTGCTTGCCCTCGTTGTAGTCGAATGTGATGATATCCGTGTAGTAATCATGCTGCAGGTATTCGCGGTTTACCTCGAGTATCTTCTCGTCGTCGCAGAACAGGTATCCCACTTCGCCTATCTTTCGCCCATACGTAGCCGCCACTCGCCTTATCCAGGCGGTGGTATCACGCTTCCGTATTTTGGGCATACTTACGTTCTCTGTTGAGTAGGTAATCATATTTTTATTTATGGTACATACTGTGACACATCTTTGCCGAAGTGCTCCAGCGTGCGAATGATGTTGCTGGTCAGTGATGACAACTCTGGACGGGCATAGAATATGATGGTCTCTATTTCATCGTCCAACACATGGTTGAAGTCTGCCTGCTCGCGCTCATATTCATAGTCCTTCACAGAGCGCACGCCCTTCACAATAGCTACAGCACCGTGACGTTGGGCAAACTCCACCGTGAGGTCGTTGTATGCCTCAGCCTCCACACGAGGGTCGTCCTCGTATAGCGACTTGATGTGCGCCAGACGCGGATAGATGTTGCTGTCGCCTTTTTCTGGGTTATAACCTA
>Ga0326511_10000477_pt1 | contig 35052 bp, 32 predicted proteins | sample 0_2496_0518_D_FD_203701 | JGI IMG/M metagenome (GOLD analysis project Ga0326511, IMG submission 203701) | Bovine rumen microbial communities from UC Davis, California, United States - 0_2496_0518 | ecosystem: Host-associated > Mammals > Digestive system > Stomach > Rumen | place: USA...
TGAAGTAGGGATAGGACTGCGAGCCGTTGAAGAACGGCCTCAGGCTTTCCCTGTTGCAGTAGTCAACAAGCTGCGTGATGCCGGTCGTGTGGTCCACGTCGGCATTGTAGGAATCCTGCGGGAACACGCCGAAATGGCGGCTGTCGCAATGCTCGGTCGGCCTTACCATGGCCCAGCGACCGGTGAGCATGCCGTTGACGGCGATGACGGCGCCGTTGTCGTCGGGCTGTTCGGACTCGTCCATCCAGACATAGTTTACAGGCTCCTTGTCGCCGCATTCGTAATATCCGTACAGGGTAATAACCCTGACGCCACCGACCTCGGGAACCTCGTACGGGTCGGTGTTGCGCAGCTCTTCCATGGTGTTGATTGCCATGGCGCTGTCACCGGCCACGGAACGCTCGTCAAGCGCGGCATTCTCCACGGTGTATTGCAGGGCCCACTTGGTCTCGTCGGAAGGGTCGATGCCTTCCTCCTCGATGGTCCCGAAGGAACCCTGGCCGATGTACTTGTACATGTATGCGACACAGTCCGCATCGATGAACACCTGGTTCTTCGTGCGCCCGAGCATGTCGGTCAGCTGCGGGTTGGCAAGCGGCACCTTGTCCGCGTCGTAGATGTTGGTCGGCGTGTTGCCGTCCTTCACATTGAACTGGATGCACCCGTGCAGCGGCTTGCCGTCCAGGTCGCTGTATCTGTCGCGGTTGTCGAAATTGCGGAAGAATCCCATTTACTTTTCTCCTTTGAGTGCACGCTCGATTGCCATCTTCTTCTGTTCCGGGAGGTTCTTGTACCATTCGGTCTGGCGGAAACGTTCCGTGCGGTCCTCAGGAACCTTGCCCTTCACCATGCGCACGGCATCATTCGGCGTGACATGGAAAGCTGCCTCGATTGGCGAAAGAACACCGCCGGCGAACTTACCGGCGCCTACACCTAAATTATACCATGCCTTGCTTCCATCGCGCCCTACCTCGCTGGAATACTTTTCAGGGAACGCGTTGAAGATATACTTGGTTTCCTGTTCAAATTCCGGATTGCGGTAGTTCGCCACGTTCACCGGCTTGCGGTAGTATTTGGTAAGAACATCCTCCACGGATACCTTTGGAGTATTGGCAGGGAGCACTCCGTTCGGATCGCCGATGACCTGCTCGATGTAAGGACGTTCGTTCAGGGGCTGTCCAAAGTAACCGTGTGTGACTTCGTACTTGAGCTTTTCCTTGTTAGCCTTGTCGATTTCCTTCGATGCGGCATCCATTTCCTTGGTGGCGCCCTTGGCCTTCTCGACCGCCTTCTCGGCAGCCTGGTAATCCTTCTTGGCCGCCTTCACGGCATCCTTCTGGATCATGCCAGGATACGGGTTCGGCGGAAGATCGACCTTGTCGGAAAGTTGTTCAAGGGCCTTCGTGTCGGAGTTCTTAACGACATAGTTGTTGCCGTCACCACCGAGCATCCACCGGTAGCCGCGCTTCAAGGGTAACTGTGTTTCAGAAACAACCACACCGTCACCTTCATAATCCTTGACGGCGCCCTTTTTCCTGTACTTGGTGTCAAGTTCCTGCATCTTGGCATCACGCGGGGAAACAGGATTAACCTTCGGAGGGTTGGTCACGTATTCTAGGTTGGCCTTGGCAACGTTCAGGTTTTCGTTGGCGGCGTTGATGCCCTGTTCGTAGTTGGTCCTGGCCACGTTCATGTTCTCGTTTGCGGAGGCGATGCCACGTTCTATGTTGGCCTCTTCTTCGCCGCTACGGAAACCGAGTGCCCTCAGCTTGTCCTTCGCATCGTTCCTGGCCAGGGAGGACTTCTCGTGGCCACTTATGAGGAGATTTTTGAGTGCATTCTGTTCTTCCGTGACAGAGTCGCTGAACCCACGCAGGCCACGCTTCAATCCACGCGAGAAAGAGGACATTACGGGTTCCTTGCCCCTGGAAAAGTTCGATGTGAGGAAACGTCCACCCTTCGGTGCAAGGCCGGCGCCAATGGCAAATAGCGGGGCATCCCAGTTGGCCTCGTTGCCGAACGCCTCGTTGGCGACCTGTCTGGCCGTCTCGATTCCCATCGCGGCACCAGCTGTACCTACTGCACTAGGAAGCCTGGTCGCCCCACCAAGGAGGCCTGCTGTGGCAATGTCAGTACCTACCGCAGCATTCATCCTTCTGTCGTCATAGTCGCCCGTAAGCGACTGCCTGATTGCTTCCTGGCTCGCAGTAGGGTCTAGGATCATTGCGGCCACGCCTGCCGGCGAATGCATTTCCTCGGCAGTCACCTTGGCACGGTCGAAATTCAACTGGTGCTGGGAAACCAGGTCGATGAACTTCTTGTAGTCGTCCTTCGACCTGCTGTCGAAACCGAACTGCTGCATGTAGTGTTCAAGCTCGGGCTTGGACATCTGCATCCAGGACTTCTGCCCCTTAGATGCATCCGGGTTGACGAGCGACTGCATCACATTGAAATCCTCGCGGCGCTTTGCCACGATTGGGTCAACGCCGTAGCCGTGCAGCCACTTCATCAATTCGTCGGTGCCGTAGTTTTTCAGGACGTTCGCCTTATTCTCGTCGTATTCATTTTCCGGGAACTTGTTGCGAATTTCCTTGACGCTTTCATTGGCAAGCGCGAGGATGGCCTGTTCACGGTCGGGAGGCAACTTCCTGAGCTCGCCAGGGAACATCCCAAGCTTTACGAGCACCTCGTCGTAATACTTCTCGGCTGCATCAATCGCCCTGTCGTAAGTGTCTGCCTTCCATGCCATATCTGTTAGTTCTCCAACTTCACGGTTCTAAGCACATTGCCGTTCTTGTCGGTAATGCGGAGTTCCATGTTGCCGTTCTTGTCGGTAACTACGGAACGCTTGACATCGACCTGTTTACCGTTCACGGAAACAGAACGCGTGTCACCCTTGTCCTTCGAGCGTCTCAGCTTCGATGCATCGACGATTAGGGCCTCGTCCTTCCAAGCAGCCTTCACCGCTGCGATAAGGTCCTTGTCCGGGCCCTTCGGAGTCAGTGCGGTCTTCTTGTTCTTCAACTCGGTCATGAGCTTATCGTAGCCTTCCTGGCCCTTGAAGCCCTCGATGGCCTTCATCTGCGCATCGATATCCGGGATCTTCACGCCCTTCCTGGCAATTTCGGAACGAGCCTTCTCCTGTGCGAGCTTCCACTTCTCGGTGGTGTCGATCTTGTTGCGCTTGTTCGAGAGACCGCTGTTCAGCTTCCCGAGCTCTTCGGCAACTGCCGGGTTGTTCGCATAGGCCTGCAATGCCTTCTCGGCAGCAGCGATGTCGTCCAGGGTGGAAGTGTCCGTGTCGATTACCTTCTGCGCATTGGCGCTGTCAGTCGCCCAGTTGCTCACCGGTGCGGCAGGTGCAGGGGCGGCAGGTGCGGCAGGGGTCTGGGATTGTTCCGAAGAAACCATGCTGTTGAACTTATTCGTATATCCCTTCCTGCGCCCGACAGCCTCGTAATACTTCACGGTTGCATCGGCATCGGCCTTGTCCTGCTCTGTGGACTTCGGGTTGTTGTCGATTTCACGCTTGGCGCTCTTGGCGAAAGAGTAGTCCTTCTGCCACTGGTCCATGCCTTCCTCGTCCACCTGCTCCTTGTTGAGCTTGGCGAGTTCCATGGTTGACTCGCGGTTGAGGCGGTTCTGGATTGCGGCATTGACGGCACTGTCGTACTTGTCGAGGCCGGAACGGTCACCGTCCACGATATAGTCGAAACGCGCTGCCCTGTATTCGGGAGTGTTGCGCTGAGGCATGCCTGCATTCTTTGCGGCAATCCTCGCCTGCACATCGGCAATCTGCTGGTTGATGCGGTCAAGTTCGTTCATTAGATTACCCCCAGTTCATCGTCGCCCATCTGCGCGGCATAGGGAACGACATAAGTTCTTGCCGGGGCGCCTCCCATGGTAACTGCATACGGGTGGTATCCCTGCGTGGAATTCCTGAGCAGTTCCTCACGTCTTTTCAGGAGTTCCTTCAACAGGCGCTCGTCATCGTCACCGTTAATGTACATGTCGAGAGAACGGCCCACGCTCTTCAAGCCCTGACCGATAAACTGCGCGTTCTGGTTGCGGCGCTGGGCCTCCCTGTCAAGGTTGGCCTGCCTGCGGTTGAACGCATTCTCGATCCCGGCGCCAAGTATCTGGGCCAAGTTGTCACGCTGGTAAATTCCTGCCATGATAAGTCCTCCTTAGTAGAGACCGGCCATCGCCGTCGAATAGGTTGCACCCGTCGCGATCTTGTCCTGCTGTGCCCTCAGGCGGTCTGCCTGGGCCGCATCCATGGCGCCGTAGTAGTCCTGCGCGAGGTTGCCCTGCAATGCAATCTTGGTGTCGGTAGCGGCACGCTTTGCGTCAAGGGCACGCTGCATCGTCTGGGCGTAGTCGGCATACTTCTGGTATTCGAAGTTGCGGTCGTCCTTGTATTCCTGCTGGGCTTCCTTGAACAGCTCGTTGTCCTTCTCGGCCACCGCCTGTGCGATTGCCTGGGCCGCACCGCTTCCGCGTCCAAGTCCGGCACCTGCCGCACTGTGCTGCACCTGTTGCGTCATGTCGCCGATGATCTGGTCGTAGTAAGGCGTGATGAAGTCGTCGCGGGTCTTGTTGTAGCTGAACCCTTCCGGAGTGTAGACGAACTCGTCCGGATTGTATCCAGCAATCGCGTCCTTGTAGGAATTGACATCCTGCACGGTTCCCATGGAGCCGCGCTTGTTGTAGTACGCGTCGATGTCTCGCAACATCTGGTCATACTGCGAATTGGAAGCAGCCTGCTGTTCATTGAGCCACTGGCGCCCCTCGGCACGGCTCTTCCTTTCAGCGTTGCTGTTCATGTAGTTGGAAATCAGGCCCGCAGCCGCAACTCCCGCACCAATCAATGCCGGTATCATTCAACACCTCCTTAGTTCAGCGCGGTCAGTTGGAACACCCCGAAGGCGCTGACCGCGTCGCCCAGGTTTAGTGAAAGCCTGCTACCCGTGACAGGGACCTGCGTGCCGTCGCTGCACTGCATGAAACCGTCATACACTGTCGGCAACGCATAGTCGTTTACCTTGCACCCCTTCATGGCAACAATGTACAGGACGTTCTTGATGACGGTCAGCGTGAACTTCTGCTGCCCGTCATATCCGTACTTGCCTTCGAGGGCCTTCTCCCAGTTCGGGTTTTCTTTCGAGAATCTCACCAGCTGCATCGCATTCTCCTAGAACATGGACGAAGGTGTCCAGTTTACTTTGAGGTTCTCTATACAGAACGGAATCTTTTCCGTCGTCGAAATTTCAAGCGTGAAGAACTTGCCCAGGCCGCAACCGTAGACAGTTGTCTCCCATTCGTAGTCGCCCACCTTGCCCAGGTATGCGTCCTCGTAGTCGCTGAACTGTCCGCCGTCCCACGAATAGCGGAAACTGACACGCGGGTTCAGCTCGTTATCGACGGGCTGCGGCAATTCGCCCCTGACGAGCGATGCGAACTTTGTATCGTGCTGTCCCTGGTTCGCAATCAGTTCGAACGCGTCGATATAGAACGGCTGGTCGTTCGATGTGATCACGCCTCCACGCCTCATCTTCAAGATGCGGCGCCCGTCGTGCTCGTCGTACTTGTGCTCGTCCAGGTAGCACAATGCGTTCTCAGCGGCCACCATGGTCCTGTTGTATGCGAACACTGCGTGGCTGTAACGCCAGAACGTCAGGTTGTTAGTTTCGTCGTAGCTCGCACGCCTGTGCCACTTGTCCTCGCTTACGTCATAGACATAGGTAATCTTGCTGTCCTCGAACGTGAGCGAATAGAACGTGTGCCTGTGCTCCTGCCAGATGCTCGCGTATGCGTTCTGCGGGTTATTCATCTGGCTCAGTTCGCGTTCAAGGTCGCCGGTGGAAATTCTCTTCAATGTCGCATCGGACAGCATGAACACGCCGTCCTCGCCGATATCCGAACTGCCCAGCCAGATCGTAGTGGTGCCGAGCATTGCGAGTGAAGATGGCGCCTTGATGCCGATGTTGCCTGCCGCGTTGTCCGGGCTGGTGAACGGATTGTTCTTGTCGTCGTTGTACGAGAATACCTGCCAGCTCCTTGGGCCAAAGGTATAGAGCCTACTGGAGTTGGAACAAAGTGCAGTCGTCGCATCGGTACTCCATTCACTGTAAGTTATGAATCCTATGTTGTTCGTACTGGAAAGGCGCCAGATGTCGTAGTCGATCTCTCCATGTGCATCGGTCGTTTCGAAAGGATATTGATAACTTGTATAAAATGCATCTGATTCCGAGTCATTGCAAATCGCGTAACCGTACAAATAGGCGATATGGGTCGGCTTGATACGGGTTGCCGGGTCGTTGGGACGAACGGGGAGCAGGATGGTGCGGAAATCCGCCTCCTGCGTTGCCGGGGGCACCATGACATCGACTGCGTAGCAGTTCAGACCGTCCACAATCAACAGGTGAGGATGCGCGTCATTGTAACCGCCCGTCTCCACCATGCGGCATTCGCTGTTGGTGGTAAGGATGTCGGCAATGCGGTGAACAGTCCCGTTCTGTTCGAACAGGTAAAGGCCGTGGCCGAATACTCCGTAGAGTACGGGAGTATTCCAATAACTTCGGCTTACACGGTAAAGCCCGCGGCACTTGCCTTCCAGTCCATCAGTGAACACATGTGCACCATCAATGGACCTCATGAGCAATGAAGTGGAATGCTCTGTCGGTGACTGGGTCTCGGGGTACATGTTGAGAGAATCGCCAAGGCCCACCTTGACGATGTTCGACCGGGAAAGCGCCCCGGCAATGTTCTGTACCAACAAGCACCTATTAGCCATTACAGACCCCACATGCGTCCGCCAACTACGCCCCAGTATGAGCCCCTGTCGTTGGCCACGCCGTCATCACGGAGGACCTGGCGCTGGTCTGCCTTGGGTGTGCGTACATTGGACAGCATCACCCCGACTTCGTTCTCTAACCTCTGCATCTGGGCGTCGTCAAGCCTCGGGTATTTCACCGCAAGCTTGTACGCGAGCGAAACGATTAACAGTTCACGATATGCGTCCGGGATTCTCAGGTCCGTATCAAGGTCGAACTTGATGGCCCGGTTGTAGTCGAGCTTCAACTTCAACGCCTGCTGGGCGATGTAAGGTTTCAGCTCGATAATATATTCACCTTCCGCGCCCTCGGTGAACGTCCACAGGAGGTCGCCGTTGGCGAAAGAGTCGAATTCAGAACGCGGTACGAAGTTAATCTTGATCATGCCGTACTGGCCACCGCGGTCGATGTTCAGCGTGTTCAGTTTAGAAACGCCGTCGATGTGGGTGTGGTAGGCCTTGGCATACCTGTAAATTTCCTGGTATCTTGGAGAGAACTGGTCCACGTCCGGGTGCTCGACCCACTGGTACTGGATGCCTCCGGGGACATGGATATCGACAATGGAGAACACGGAGCCGTCATGTAAACCATCGTTTACAAATGCCCACACATGTTCCTCGAAGTCCTCCTCGGTAATCTCGTATTCGTTGAGTGCCGTCATGTTCCTGAACACTCGGTCGTTTTCAGGGAGCATCGTGTCGATGTCGCCATAGATGTGGATTACCTTGCGTGCGGGGAGCGAAACACCCATCTGGGTGAACGCCAGGTAGTTGTCGTTGTTGTACTGGCTGACGACGCCCTGGAGAAGTTCCAGGCCCGTTTCGAGCCGGTCACCAGGAGCGGGCTGCTTCTTCGGAACCACGTTGCTGCGGTTGAGTGCCTGGATGATAATTTCGCGGACGGTCATCAAATCTCTCCGGAAAGGAAACTATACTCTTACAGGACAATAAGTATGGCTACAGGCCCGCATAGTATTTGTTCACGACCGCCTCGGCCTGCTCCCTGGAATAGCCTTCTCCCGGTGCGGTACCGCCGTGGTTCTTCGCATAGACGGCAAGGGCGACAGCATCAGCCATGTCGGGTGAATGCCCAAGGATCTTCTTTGCCAGTTCCTTCGGCAGTAACTGCTGCTGTCCGCGCTTGTTGATTGCCACCTGCAGGGCGAGGATTTCCGTCTTCACCTCGTCAGTGACCCAGAAGCCGTTACGGATTTCCCTGGCTAGTTCCAGGTACATTTCCGTACGGGTGTTGGGGTAGTCTACCTCGTTGAAGGCCTTCTCGGCGAAGTTGATGGGCCTCATCTTCATGTTCTTCTGTTCGGCGAGGTCCATGGCGCCCTGGCCATAACCACCGGTACCGTCACCGAATGCCGCCTGCGGGTGGAAGTTCTGCCAGAGTTCCCAAATCTGCTCGACCTTCTGGTTTGTATTGAGTTCAGCGGCATGCTTCCAGTCCACCATGCCGGTCTCGTCGATGACTGCGACGGTATTCTCGTCGGCGCCAAGGCCTGCGAAGTCGGCGCCCATCCAGAAACCCTTCCTGTTCGGGTTGATGAGCTTGGCCGCGATGAAGTCCGCACGCATGACAATCTGGCTGGCAACGTCGAAGTCGAAGATCTCGCCAAGCACCTGCTGTCGGTAGATGTTGCTGCCCTCGCAGTAACGGTCCTTCAAGCCCTGCTTGAACTCTTCGGAGGTGAATGGGTTGTCGAATGCAGTAGCCCTGATGACCGAATCCGGATGGTTCTTGCAGAGCGAGGAGAACCAGTTCTCGGCAGCCATGGACTGCGGGGAGGAAATCATGCGCGAGACAGACTTGAACTGGCTACCACGCATACGGTCGGAGGCGTACTGGTATGCTTCCTCGGGGATGTATGCGGCCTCGTCGATGGCCAGCAGGGCCACTTCACTCAAACCGAGCATGGCCTCTGGGTTTTCTCCGGAGTATCCGAAAAGAATGCTACCGTTGGACAGGGAGAATTCCTGTTCGCTCTTGTTGTAGGTGTAGCTGAGGCCCTTCAATGCGCAGACGGTCTGCAGTTCGCGGATGAGCACGCGTTTGAGGGCCTTGTGGGTCTGGGCGATACCGATGCCTCGGATGCCATTGTTCTTGACCATCTGCATGATAATCCACCATGCGAGGGCCCTGGACTTGCCGGCGGACACGCCGGTACAGGCGATCCTCAGCGGGTCGTCGAAGTGGTCAATGGCGCTCTTTACGCCAATGAACTCTTCCTGCCAATGGGAGAGCTTGATGGGGCTAGACGATTTCGAAGTCGAAGACGACTTTCTTGCTCTGCTCATTCTTGGCCTCCCCGTCGGTGGAGGCGCTTGCCTTGATGCTCATGCCCTTCGTCTTCTGGGCCCACCGGTCGGCATCCCTGCGTTCGAGAATTGACAGGTAACGCCGGGCAAGTCTATCGTCGGGGTCAAGCACCAGCTTCTTGGTGAGCAGCTGTCGCAACAGTAATACCTTTTCCTCCCAATACTTGACCGGCACCTTGTCGATGATGGTGCCTGGGGGAGCCCAGTGGAATGCAACACGGGCCCAGTCAACCACGTTGTCGGTGGACAGGAGGGCGATAGTAAGCTCGACGTTGGACTGCGGTACAGCGAGGCGCTTACTGCCTTCGCTTATTGTCTTATCAAGCGTAACGTGCTTGTAGGTCAAGTCGAGCCACCCGCTCAGCGTGCAGCCCGGTGCCTTCTCTTCAAGCGCCTTCGCCTTTTCTTGTCCAAGTCTTTTCATATTTCAATAAGTATCACTTTGCCGATTCCCGGCGCATACGGCGCATCAGGACATCGAAATCGGTCTGGGGGTAGTCGAGTACCGGTATGGGCCTAATCGCGGCCAGGGCGGCCTCGCTGGGCTCAGGGAGGTGCCTTTCCATCAGTATGACCGGCGGAATAGGATCGTCACCTACAAGGGTGGCCGGGTGGATGGCGGCACGTTCAGCTTTCAACTTCTTGTTCTCGCGGTATTTCTTGTCGCGCTCCGCCTTGCGCTTCTTCTGTTCTTCGGTCATGTGGACCTCCTGGCAAAAAATTATATTAAATGGGTTGACATGCTAAAAACGGTTTGCTATATTATGAGCATGACTTCCCTCTACGGTCTCGACAAGATTTTAAACACAGGCGTGCTGCGCGAGGAAAAGGTAGAGGGTTTCCAAACGCAGCACGTCTTTTTTTAGTTCTTCAAGGCCAGAAAGAAAGTAGCAAAGAAAGAATTTAGAATTACTATATATTTTCTACAGCTTTCTTTCTCCGCGGAGAAATTTGAAATTTGGAGTACAAAATGGAAAAAGATGCAATTTTCTGCGTTTTTATGCAAAAAAAGGCAATCTCTATTAAGCGCACAAAGGACGGTGTTCTGTGCTTCAAGGATAGTCTAAGTCGAAAACTTAACATCTCGAAAGTCTACCAGTCTTATTTGGCTGAAAAGAATTCGATATCGGGCTGGGTGTACATGGATGAAGCTGAGATCCAGGATTACCTGGTTCGTCATGCTCCGAAAGAAGAGCAGAAGGAAGAACGTAAGCCACCTTCCCAGTTCATCGCTGCATGGATAGCCGCTAACCCTGATTGGAAAATTTCCCTCAATGGTCGCCGTATCACGACCGTCCACGGAGGGCTCCCTAGGGATAGGGACATGGAAGACTTGACAACGGCAATACAGGCTACCGTCGATGAGAAGAACCTTCCGTACAAGGAAGGAGAAATAAACCGTGCCGTCAAGATGTTCCTTCTCGGGAAGGACCAGCAGGCCGTGGCCACCATCTTCGGAACAATCAAGTATGACCCGAGCAAGGTGGATCTATGCGACCGGTGGCTGAAGAAGATACACGAATACTTCAAGATCCAGGAAAGTTTAGAAATGTTTACACTCCTGATGAAGCACTGGGGGTGGCAGGTGAAGCGCAAGATGCTGGGCCGCAAGGTGATCCATCACCTGTGGATTAACTTCTATGGCGCCCAGGGAACCGGCAAGACCACGTTCCTTAACAAGCTCACCGAGTGTTTCGGCGACCTGGTATCGACAACCACAATCTCGAAGATTTTTGACGACACCAGGGAAATCAAGCGCCTTACCGAGAACTACATCCTGATATTTGACGAACTCGCGCTGAATGTCGAGTCCGAGGAGTCCGGCAAGCTGAATGCCGACCAGAAGGCCATCCTAAAATCCATCATCACCGGTGACACCTTGGATGCCCGCGTGTATGGTACCCAGCAGCAGGCCAAGAGGGCCATCACTTTCTCGTGCATTTCCTCCGCCAACACACATCTTTATGACATTCTGTTCGATGAGACTTCCATGAGAAGGTTCTTCGAGTTCCACTGCGACGCCACGAATATCAAGGATTTCACCGAAATCAACAAGATTTTGCAGTATTCCGGCGTGTTCTGGACGGCTATTGACGAGGACCTGGACCATGGATACATGTATCCGGATGTCGTGCTGTGGGACGAAGTTAAGAAAATCCAGGCGTCCTACTTTCCAACAAAGAGTAGCGTCTATGACTGGATTGCTGAGACTGGCGCAAAGCCTGGCAACCAGGCGCCCGTCCGTTCCTACAAGGCATACCGGCAGTTTGCCATCAACTGCGGCTACAAGCCAAAGACCATGGCCAATTTCGTGGCCGATGTCAAGCATGCCATACCCGATGCATGCAGGAACGGGACAGTCATGCTCGATTTCACGATGACTGAGCTCTGCAGGAAGTCCAGCGGGTACGAGGAGGATGTCAACCAGTCCCCGTTTAGTATGGAACCGCAGGACCCCATGAAGCCAAGCGTTGCCACGATGTTATAGAATTGCTACATTTATCATAAAAGGACACCAGTATGCCAATACCAGTTTGTTACAGATCAACCATCCATTCTGATTTCATGCAGCAGGGGCGCATCACATGGGACCTGCTGCGCTCCATGGTACAGAACCCGAAGGTCTACCCGTATAAGGAGGCCGTCCCCGTGGCGCTCTATGGCTCCATGACCGATCATCTGTTCATGAATGACTATGGCCAGGCCAGGCCAATGGGCGTGAACATCAAGGAGCTTGTGGCCATTCAGCTCGACTATGACGACGGCAAGTCAATCGACTGGTTCGTCAGCAAGTTCGGTGACGACTTCAAGTTCCTCCTGTACACCTCATATTCGTATGGGTATAAGCCTGCCGTCAATGGCGTGTTCGACCGCTTCCGGGTAATCATCCCGTTGGCCACGCCGCTCGACTGCAAGAACCTCGGGTGCTATTTCAAGCGTGCGATGCAGTCGGTGTTCGACTGTGACCCGTCATGTTGGGACCGTGGGCACATGCAGTGCATTCCTGCACGCAGGGACACTGGTGCGCCGTACCGATACTACATCAATGACAAGTGTGACAAATTGTTTACAATCGACTGGAACATTGTTCAGCACGAAGAGAACAAGGCGGTCGCTGCGTACACCTTCAACCTTGCACTCAACAACTGGTACGCATATTGTGACAACCTGTTGGGTCGCACGAGGCACGAGCCTGACGAGGAAGAAATCCGCCAGAGGTCGCTGACGTGGGCCCAGGAACAGTTCGACCAGTGCCCGGTCGGTTCCAGGAACAACACGATGTTCTCCGTCCTTTCATGGCTCAAATCCAAGGGCGTCACCGGTGACCAGGCGTTCATGCTCACTCCACCGGTAGGAATCAATGACGAGTTCGACAGGATGGTGGAAAGAATTTTTTACAATTAAATTTGCCAACCTGTTGCCAAAACTTACCAAGTTTGCTACATTTGAAGTATAAAGCGAGGAACAACAGACACCTTCCTCGCACGGGTTTCCCTTCGAAGGGCCCCCGCCGGTTCTGGTGTCTAATCCCGGCGGGGGTTTCCTTTTCCCGCCACATCAAAAAGGAATAACACTATGTCTCAAGAAGAATTGAGCGTTTTGAATATCGACAGCTTCGAGGACTTCGAAGCCGGTCAGTCTTCCTCCTTCAAGATTGAAGAAGGTTCTTATGCAGCCCAGTGCGTCGGCGTGACCATGGTCCGCCGCGAATTCGAGGGCAAGCAGCGTGTCGTCATCCGCCTCCTGTGGCAGCTCTCCGACGGAGAAAACACCCACACCATCCGCGGAAACGACTGGTCCATTTCCAGCAGCGAGAACGCAAAGTTCCGCCAGGAAGTATCCAAGTGGTTTGACAAGAGCGACTGGGGCGATGTCTGTGGCCTCCTCGTGAAGGCCGGAGTCATCGTGAAGAACGAGGACGGCTCCGCCCGCGTGAACCCTGATGCGTTTATTAACAAGAAGGCCAAGCTCCTCATCGCCAACAAGAAGAGCAAGCAGGGCAAGGACTACCCTGTAATCGCTTCCATGAGCCCGTGCAAGACCAAGCAGTCCATCCCCATGGACGAAGTCCCCTGGTTCATGGTTCAGGATAAGGATATCCTCTATGTCAAGCTCGCTGACGGTATCCAGATCCGTGCCAAGAAGGAAGGCGAAGGCAACCAGGTTTCTGACCAGCCCAATCCTGCCCTTGCCGGTGAATACGGCAACACGCCGGGTCAGTTCGTGAACCCGAAAACCAATCCTCCTGCAAAGCCGCAGACCACCCAGGCACCGTTCCCCACCGCTGGACAGAACCAGATGTGGCCGGCCCCGGCAACTCCGACGGCACCTAACCCGACCCCGCAGGTCGAGGTCAATGACGACGATGATTTGCCCTTCTAGCAAATAGCCCGGACCTACTGTATTGATTGGGAACTCTATACTTGCTCATGGTCCGGGCATCCTTTCTAGTTCGCCCCACACGCCTCTTTTACTTGCTACTTTCTGATCCATGGGCGTGTGGGGTACTAGCCGGCGTAATGTAACTGGTAACACCCCGTCAAGGGACGCAAGAGGGTTGGCGAATTGCCAACGGCAGCAAATGCTGCGAGCGGCGGGGAATATGGGTTCGAAGCCCGTCACCGGCTCTATCAACAATATATACATCTTAATCACATAATACCAACAACTTATCAACAACTTATCAACACAGGAAACCTAACCATGACAACCCAAGAAGAAATCCTATACCTCACAGACCTACTACTCGAAAGCGCAAGATGGACCAGAGACCCAGAAGAAGCATACTGCAACATTGAACTTGAAATCAGAGACAGGCTTAGAAGACTCAACGGCATAGACACGATAGACGAGAACGGCCTTGCACAAGGCAACCCGAAGACAGTAATCAAGCCCGGACAATTTGTAGAGAAAGTGGAAGAACCCCTGAGCGAAGACGACTTTAAGGCACTCGAAGCGGCACGACTGAATGAACACCTGGCGAACAGGAATAAGTCCAAGCGCAAGTGGGCGAAAAATCGTGTCCGGGTTGTCATCGACGGCAAGCCCACATGGAAATTGCGCTCCGAGTGTCACAAGGAAGTGATGCCCGGTTGGAACACCAAACTCCATTGGGTTTGGGATGGACCGTCCGGCGATGAGGAGCCTGCCGTTGACAAGCTCGGTGACGAACTCTGGAATGAACACGAGAAAAGGGAATAATATGTCAACAGCAATTTTGATTTGCGCGAGTATCTTCGCGCTTTTGTTAATTTTCGAAATGGCACAGATAGTAGCCGCACTCGGCAACGTCAGGGAAACCCTGGATATTATCCACAAGGACCTCTGCATCAACCATGACGCACTTGTGTTGCTATTTGGGAAGAAAAACAAGCCCGGCAAGCAGCGTGAATACTGGCGCGACCAGAACGGGTTCCGTCATTGGAGGAAGACAGATGTCTAACGAAACCTATGTCGCATTGAAAGAGAACAAGCTCCTCACCGAATGGGAAGAACTCGTAAAGACATGCCACTACAACTTCGAGTACGGATGCCACTGCAATGATCTTACACTCGGCGAGCTTGAAGAAAATATCAGCTTCGCCCTGGACAAGTTCGCCAAGGCAGCCGGGCTACCGCTTCACGATTGGGAGCAGGATTACGAAGAAGTTTACGGTGAAAAAGATACCGGCGGACGATCATGATCGAGGATGAAGTAATTGCACGACTGAGGGAGCACATCAACGCAATAGCCGAGATGTGCAACGAACGGATAAAACCCTGGGAACCGGACGCGGGGCCCAGGGCCGTTCGCCTTTTCAATGAGCTTGCTAAACCATACATCGATTATCTCAGTGAATATATTGCCACGCGACCGAAGTTTTCTTTCCCAGTTGCATGGTGTAATAGCGTAGAAGATTTGGTACCGGTGGGATATACGGAGAATTACTTGAAATGAATGATGCGATGCCCGTGCTTTCCGACTTTGACCGTGAATGCCTGGAAAAGATACCGCCCGCAGAGTTGCGGGCAATCCATGAAAGAGCTGTGCAGGATATGCATACCGTGTTTGATCATGCTGATGAACTTCTCCTGCCGCGGGGTGCCTGTAACTATTGTTCGCCTTTGGAGAACCGACACCAGTATGTGATAATTGATGTTTTAAGAGGCGAAAGCTGGTGTGCGTTTCATTGGATGGAAAAACGCGAACGTGATTATTGTAAGGAATACCTGGAAGAACACGGGCCCAAGTTCGACGTGGAAGATTTCGCTAGAATTTAATTAACGCGCGGCCCCCGGTGCGTAAGGTGATCCAGCCCGGAGATGCGGGAGCTCGAAACTCCCGGCACCGGGGGCATTTCTTAAATCATACCGTTAGTCGTGATAATCAACTTGCAGTCATTTCTGGCAATAGCTGTCACGATTTTTTCAGTCTTGCGCGAGTTTGTCAAGGTGTTGCCATTGACCAGGCTCTCGCCAACCAACACACATCCGCGGGAATCCTTCGCCGTGTTTCCGGCGTGAATGCGAAACCCCCTGTTCGGCTTTATCTTGTCATTATAAATCAAGGCCAAATCCCGTGCGAACGTCGGGCTGTTGCTGACACTTAACTTATATGTACCCTCAGGCAAGAGGTGGTTCTTGTTTTCAAGCGTGCAGCATATCTTCCGGTGCCCCACCATGAGCGACCCGGTGACGGCATCGCCAGTTATTGCTTCCCTTATTAACAGCATCTTTACCCTCACTTGTTGCCCTGTTGCAATTCTGCATCCTAGCAGATAGTCCAGGCTGGTTTCGTCCATCGGAATGCCAGTCTCGATGTGTGCTTCGACCGCATCCCAGTAGTCGTTTATCTGTTCATTAAGAGTGTGTCCCGCATGTTCGGAACCTGCCATCCACGTGTGAAGGTTACTGATGGCGCGGGTCCGTTCGTCCTTGTGCTCGATGTAGAATGGCACGCGGCTACGGTTCACCATGTGCTCAATCTTGTCGGGTTCGAGACGGTCGTAAGAGTTTATCTTGGTCTGTACATAACGCTTTATGTACAAGCTAACAGTAGCATAGAACACCGAGCGCACGCAAGAGCGCACGTTCAAAAAGAACGAGAAATTCCGATCGTAGAGCCCATTGTGGAGTCTTGTCATGAACCTGCGAACTGCGACCATCGTCACGTCGGAAATAGCCTCTTCCCATTCGTCATATGTGAGCTTCAACCCGTGAGCCACGGCCTTCGTGCGGTACGCCATTACATTCACGAGCACGCAGTCCCAGAGGTTTTCCTGGGCTGTCTTGTGTGGGTCTATGAGCCACATAGGTGCCTCGCCTCGCTTATGGCCACAGTATCCTCGTCCTCTACATAGGGGCAGTACAGCTTGGCCTCGAACTCTGCCCGGTCATCGGGGTCCAGTAGGTCGTAACACAGGCCGATGTAGAACATGCTGTTATCTTCCAGGAAGTTCGTTGCATTCAGCGCCTTTTCCCGGTCACCCGAGCGACCAACGAGTATGTATTCCTCTTTGGATGAATGCATGCCCACGACGGCGTAACGCCCCAGTACCTTGCCTGGGAAGATGCGCTTTTTCACATTGGTCAGCCAGTGGCCGATGATGACGCCGTAGAGGATGCACTGTAAAATCTTCATACTCGAAAACTATGTTAAAAAAGGCGCCCCGTAGGGCGCCAGTCCATGAATGAAATCATGGCGTTGCAAGTCGTTGATTTACTTCCACTTTCCCCAATCCTTGGGATCGAACCATAGTGCACCCATGACGCACCCGATGGCTATTACTAGCAGCGTTACCATATTCTCGGCTCCATGCTCGTGAAGGCCACCTTGACATTGCCGTCACCATCCTTGAAGATGGCGATTTTGGTATCGGAAATGTACCCGATCATGGCAAGGCCGCTGTAATAGATGGCCTTGTGGGTCGTCGGGTTGAAGGTCGTGGTACCGAACTTGTTGCCGGAATAGGTCACGGTTTCGCCCATGTAAACCGCCGGGTTCACGGTAATCGTGTTGTCGTTCGCAACGACGGTTTCGGTGCCCACGAAGGAGAACGTAGAGGAGGTTCCCGATGCGGTGTAGCGGAGGCCGATATCGTAGGTCCCGTTTGCATTCTGGCGCGTCATGAGGACGTAGGCTCCCGAGAAGTCACCGTTCGTCACCGGGTAGAACAGGTTGTTCGCGAGTGTCGATGCGTCATCGAGCGCACCGGGCATGCTCACACAAAGCTGGTCATTCGGGTTCACAGTAAGGTGCCTACCGACCGTGTATGCCCAGGAGAACGTGATGTCTCCGGTTTCAAGGTCAGTTGACTCCTTTAGACCCGTACCGGCGAGATAGTTCACCACTGTCGGCTTATCTACCCATATCGCCCCACCGATTGCAGGGGAACCGGCCCACGTGGCCTGCAGGATCTTGCCGGAATCCGCCTGGCTCGGATACGGAGCCAGGAGGCCCATGTCCGACGAGTCGCACTGGACGCGACCGTTGGTGAAGAAGTTGAGCTCGGACACCGGAGTGCTCACTGGAGGCAACGACGTGGTAATCTTTTTTACCCCCGTCGCATTGGCGCTTTTCAGGTACGTGGTGTCGATCTGGTCGCCATTGGCGTCCTTGGTCGAACGGTCGGCAAAGATGGGACAGCTGTCGATGCTGTTGGCATACTTCTCGACCATCTCGTCCTTGGAATACTTCATGTGGCCGGTGGCCGGAGTCATTTCCCACATCCAGTATTTGTAGGAACCGGTAGGCACCGGCGACAGATGTCCATCGGGGCATTGCGTTGTCGTCGGGAATGAGGATGTCGCATTCGAATAGAAACCGACGCAAAGACCGTCCAGCGAATTGATTCCGCCGAACAGGTTCCAGTCGCTAACGTCCGTAGAAATCGAATAATCTCCATCAGCGAACGTCGCCCCTCCCATCGGTGAAGTCGATGTCCCCGGATCGGTTGCAGTTCCGGTTGCGATTGGGTTCGACTTGTACGTGGCGTACTTCGTCGGGTCCGAAGGATCGAACAGCACGATGTTCAGGTGGTTGTCAGTTTGCACGTAGGCCTGTGGCACACGTGCTGTTCCGAGACCCAGTCCACTGAACTTCAACGTGGTGAAACCGGTCGAATTGTCAACCGGGAACGGGCCGTATCCGATAGGTTGCAGCGAACCCAAATTGTAAGTCTCTTCGAAATTGTAATACTCTGTGCGTGGAGTTGCCATGATTTGTCTCCTGTTATAAAACTACGTCAATGAAGCCGACAGTGTGTGTCTCGGGCGCATCGTCCCAGTGCACGGCCACTCCGCCAACACCGTCGTTGATTGCCGTGAGGACCTTGCCGTTGTCGGCGGACTGCGGGTTGGGCACGACATAGCCGAGCTGGACATCGCTGCCGCCCGTGGTGTGCATGGTGACTGTGTGGAAGTCCTGGTGAATTTTCAACTGGTCGGCAGGATAGCTGTGTGATGCGCCCTGAGTTTCTTGTTGCCAGGAAAGTTCAGGGATGGTCGGCTTATTGAGAATCTCGTCTGCAGATCCAGCAACAGCGTTCCAATCCGGCTTCACATTCACTTGGGCACCGGCCTCGATGCCATCGAGTTTGGCCTTGTATGCATCGGTGAAGTTGTTGTCGGTCTGGTTTGCGGCAATCGTCACCGTCGTCGTTCCTTCGGTAAGGGTGATGCCCGAACCGGCCACAAGTTCCTTCATCGGGGGGACAACCGGAATACTGGGCCGATGCAAGATGTACTGGTCGGATGCCGTATCTTCACAGAGCCAGTCCACCTGTACGTTTTGTTCCGCACCGGCCTGGACGCCAGCGAGCTTCTGCTTCTCGGACGTGGTAAAATTATTGTCTGTGTGATGATAGTCGGCATCCTGTACCAGGTTAGCCGGCTTATTGATTATGGCACTTACACCCGATGTGGCATCCCAATCCGCGTTGACTTGAGAAGCTGCACTGATTACGTTGTTAGTAATAGTGATGTTGTCACCGGCGGTGAGGGTATCCTGCTTGTCAGCAAGGTCAGACTGTGTCGCATATATAGACAGATCCGGTTTATTCCAGATTGCTTGTACACCCGAGGTTGCATCCCAATCCGCGTTCAACTGTGGAGCCGCTGTGGCACTAATTACGTTGTTCGTGATGGTGATGTTATCACCGGCAGTCAACGTATCCTGCTTGCCATCCAGTTCAGTCTGCGTGGCATAGATGCTCAGGTCAGGTTTATTGATAATGGCGGCATCACCCGACACGGCATCCCAATCCGCGTTAACGTTAACTTCCGCACCTGCCTCGATGCCATTGAGCTTCTGCAAGTCGGTGAGGTCGAACGTGTCCGTGGTAGTACCATCGGACAACGTAACACCGGACGAGTTAATCGTGGTGCTCGCGTGCGTGGTGTTGTTGGTGACGGACGTGCCACCACCGTTGACAACTGTCGTAGTGTTGCCGGAGTTGAGCACGATGGGTGCCACCAGGGCGAGGTTGCCCTGCTGGTCGAAACCGATGGATGTACCGTCAACCTTGGCGCTGATTACGTCATCGGCAATTCGGATACCGTTCCCGGCGGTGAGTGCAGCCGCAGCGGAAATCACGTCACCTTCGATGGTGATGCCAGTACCCGGAGTGAGCTTGCCCTGGACCTCATCCAGGTTAACACCGAGAGGTGCAGATACGGTACCGTCACCGGAGAGTGTGTCGTCATGCGCAACGGTCAGAAGACCGGCGCCGGCATCCTGCCATTCCGGGTGTCCGTCCGGATCGACCACGAGAATCTTACCGTCATCGGCAGACGTAGCCGGAGGGACCAGCTGGTCCCCGCTCGGGATAGTGGGTTTGTGCTTTATAAATGAAGGGAGGCTGTCGTTGAGTTCCGTCCAATCCGCTTGCTCCTGCAACGTGATAGAGGGCCGGTGCAAGATGTACTGGTCGGATGTCGGGTCATCACAGAGCCAGTCCACCTGCACGTTCTGTTCGGCATTGTACCCGACAGTGTCGAGCTTGACCTTGTCGCTCACGCTCATGAGCCCGTTGGCTTCCTGTGTGGCAACGGTAAGATATGAACAGTGAACGCTGGCAACGCCCTGTCTGTCCTGAGTGAAACGGTCGATTACCGCATACGATGCATACGACTGGTCCACGGGATATTGCAGGAGCTTGTAGCGGTCACCCACAATTTCCGGGATATCTTCTGCACCAAGAGCCCCGATATTGTCACGGGCGGTCTTCTTTTCTGCGTCCGTAGTGTCGGCACGCTGGTCTACATTGTAAAGAACCTTGTTGATAGAACCTTCGGTCATTTCTGGCCCTCCTTGAGGTCATGGAGAATTTCGAGTGCGGAATCCAGCTTGGTTGAAACCTTGGCCAGTTCCGTGTTGAGTGTCGCGAGTTGAAGCTGGTGATCGTCCAGACTCGTCTTGGTGAAGGCGAGGTCTTCCTTGATACGGGCGTTTTCCCAGGTAAGGCGTTGCACGTCGTCGTGAAGCCGTTGAGAATCGGTGTCCCGTTCGGTCTTCGTGGCCAGACGGTCATTCGTCAATTTTATCTTGTCCGCAATGACCTTGACCAGGAGGGCCACATTGCCCACCAGTGACGTGATTGCTACTACCAATGCTGCGATTGTCGGATCCATAGTGCCTCCTACTTCCATGCTGCCGGTATCTCTGTCAACTCGGCTGCACCGGTCGTTGTGTTGATGCCGCAGTTTCTAAACATTTCGGACTTCCTGTTGTTCGGGTACCCACCCGGTTGCGTGCTTATCTGGTTGTACAGGTCGAGGGCGCCGTGCTCGACGGAAACACAGTCCTTGAACATGCAACGGCAGTCACTGTCTTCATTGTCTATGCAGCTCGACGTATTGAGTAGGGGCACTTCGCGCAAGGAAGTACATCCACAACACATGTACTGGAAACCGTACACATTGTGGGTGTCCAGTGTAGGCAGGTGTTCCAGCGAGGAATTGTTGTAGAACATGTATCCCATGTCCTCCGCCTTCGACGTATCGTAGTTGGACACGTTGGACACGTCTACGAGGTTCGTACATTCACCAAACATACCGAAGAAGTTTACCACATTGTGTGTGTCCAGGACAGGTGCCTCGGTCATGGACGTGGCTGCATAGAACATACCGCCCATGTCCACCGTGTTGTGTGTGTCCAGCGTGGGAATTGTTTGCAGGCGATGACATGCCTGGAACATGTCTCTCATGTCGGTCACGTAGTAACATCTTGAATAGATGTCGTCCGTGACATAGTAGAGCTTCTCGCACCCGGCGAACATACCATGCATGGTGTTGATTCGAATGTCTTCATACGAGGCGCCACGGCTGATGCCATACACGGCAAGGAGGTCTCCCTGGTTTGCAAGGAGAGAGCTCCAATTGGAGAAATTGGCACGGAGTTCCCAGATGTTCGGGTTGGTGCTGAGCTGTCTCCCGGTACCCTTCGCGAACACGGGTATCACCCCGGTCTCGAACAATAACATCAAAGTGTTCGGTGTCGTTGGCGTGGTGTAGTATCCGAGACGGAACCCGTTGTATGACAGGGCATAGCCACCATAAGACAGTGCGATTACAGGCATACTATTTCCTCCCTGCGATGTAGGCGCCACTCGGCCCCACCGGCAACGCGCCGTTGAACAGGACCATGCTCGGAATAATTGGTCCCGGTGGCGTGTCCGGTTCCGCCTGTATGAGGTAAACTAGTGCCAAGTAGGGCATCATGTTGTTGTGCGCGTTTCCACTACCGGTTGCCTCAGTATTGAATGCCGGGCAGTCGGTGACTCCGCCGGACATCGTACACGCCGTGGCTGCGTGGTCTGCAATTCCAACGGAAGTGGACCTGGACATTGATGCTGACTTCATGCTAGTGAAGTGTTTTGCACCCGTGCCAATAATCCCTCGGGAAGCAGCACTTGCCATTTGAGTGTACTTAAATGCCGGTTGTGCGGTAATCGAGTGGGTTAGCTGCGGTGTTTTTAATACTATGTTATTAGCATGGCCATGTGCTGGAATCGAATGCAAATGGCTTGGCGTTTCATCAATAATAAGCGAATGGGTTTCTTCACCACCACCAACACCTATTGAGTGCCCGCTAGAAGAACCTATGGCAACACAACCGGATAGATTAGGCAAATTGAATGTCGATGAACCGTCACCCGGACCATATACAGTTCCGATTACGGCAAACAGCCCAGCGTATTCACTACGGGAAATTGCGGACCCGTCACAAACAAGGTATCCTTCCGGGACAACCGATTTTGTATAAGGTATAATGCTTCCAATCATTTATTATACCCCCGCATAGATTATGTGTGTTATCGTCAAGTAAGGCTGCATATTGGAGTGTCCAACATCAGAACCGGTCGTTGCTGTATCAAACGCTGCGCAGTCAGTTACCCCACCAGTCTTAGTGCATGTTCCTGCCGCATGGTTGGATATGGCCAAATTGGCACTCCTTGTTGCAGTTGCGGTGCTAGTTCCAGCTCGCGTTGTAGAGCTGGATGTCTTCGAGGCCGTAGATGCATTCGGGGCATTGTAAGTGAATGCCGGTTGAGTAATACTGTGTACTAATTTTGGCGTAGTCGCCGTGATGGTATTCCCGTGCCCGTGTGCCTGTATAGAATGATTATGCGATGGAATCTCGCTGGTTAAAAGCGAATGAGTTTCTTCGCCACCGGTATCACCTAACGAATGGTTTAATGATATCCCGACTATAACTCGGCCCGTCAAATCAGGTAGATTAAATGTGCTCGAACCATCACCGGACCCATAAGTGGTTCCGATCTCCGAGTATAAATCAGCATATATTGCTCTGGATACAGCGGATCCATCACAAATTAAAAATCCACTTGGTGCAGTGCTCCCGGCATACATATAGATAGAACCAACTAGCATCTATTCCCCCGTGCAAATCACAAAGTTTACCGGTAAATATGGCTGCATGTTATTGTGAGCCAACCCTCCACCAATAGTTCCTGAATCAAAGGCCGCTTTATCCGTAATCGACCCACCCATAGTACAGTTAGAAGCTGCATGGGCAGCAACTGCAACATTAGTAGAGCGTGTTGCCGTTGCCGTTGTTGTAGAAGTATATGGTTTAATGTTGGAACCGGATAGAGCACTACTACTACCCGATGCAGTGTACTTGAAGACAGGCTGGGTAATCGAGTGACTGAAAGCGGGCGTGGTTGCCCCTATGGTGTCCGCGTGCCCATGCTGCGGCACCTCGTGCACGTGCGCCGGTAGTTCACTCTCGGTAAGGGTGACGGTTTCGCTACCGCCAGTGCTGCCAAGGGCGTGACTCTGTGACACACCGAGGGGCACCCGGCCAGACAAATCCGGGAGGTTGAACGTGCTGCTACCGTCACCTGCACCGAACGTCGTACCTATGACGCCGAACAGGGTAGCATAGGTCGTGCGGGACACGGCGGACCCGTCGCAGAACAGGTAGTTCTCCGGCGCCACGGTGCCCGCGAAGGGCATTATGATTCCTGCTGGTTCCATTGCTGCTCCTTAGTTCGAGGCGATGCGGTGGATGCCGACGATCTTCTGCACGATTAACGAATCGGTGTTCGAAGTTAGTGTATTGTCAGCCAATGATCTTAAAGCACGATTAACTGTTATAGTCGTACCGGAAACAGAACAATCAAGTGTAACGAAGAAGAATCCGTAGTTCGACTGAGACCGGTTGGCACATCCGAATCCGCTAACATTGAATACAGTTTGATTGCCAGGGAACCTAGCAAATGCCTGTATACGCTGTACAGTGTTGTAGTCCCAAGTAGCATAAATTTCTATGTATTCAAAGTTAGAGAATGGCTCCGTAAGCGTCATCTGAGAAGTGCTAGACGCTTGTGGTGTATTCATTATTACTGTCCTATCTGTTCCAAGAGAAGCCAGAGATTCTGCCACGGCAGTACCGCTCTGTGCGTGCGTGCTAGATGCGTCGTAGCTCTGGTCAACCGTCGGAGGAGTTACCGTGTTCGCAATGGTGATGGTGCTCTGGTTCTCGGTAATGGAGATTCCAGTACCAGCCGTCAGCGTCTTCGGCACCGGCTTGTGATTGATGTACCCAGGCTCGCCCTGCTCGGCGTCCCAGTCGGCACCGTCATCGCCACCGCCCGTAGCCCATTCGGGTGCACCGCTGGAATTGACTTTCAACACCTTGTCCGCATCAGTCACGGTAGAGGCCGGGAGTGGGTTCTTCACGCAGAGCGCGTCCTGCAACGTGGTCGTGGTGGTGTGGGTGGCAGTAGTTTCCGGCGTCATAGCAGCCGAAAGCATAGTCTCTGCGGCATAGGAATAGCCTTCGTCAGACCACAAAATCACTAGACTATAGCTTGATAAATCGGCCAATATGTCTGCTACGGTAATTGTACTAGATTGGTCACGCTCGCTAAATTTCAGAGTTAGAGTCGTTCCGGCAGGTACCTCATATGGACGGTCGCTCCCGTCAGTGCTGGGTCTGCATGATAAATAATTTCCGAAGAAGGCATAGTTCTGAAGTTCACCACTGTCAGGGAATAACTCTGATGTTTTGGCAATAGCTGGCCAGGCATATACGTTATAAGTGTCGAACGGCTTGACAAGGGTAAAGGCATAGCCATCCGACGTATTCATTGCATCGGCAAGTGCCTGTGTCATCGGGCAAATATCTAGTGCCCAGTTGCCTGACTCATATCTGCTGGACATCGCCGCACATACAAGATTGTCGGTCGTGGTTTTGGACACGTCAGCAATTTCAAGACCAGTGCCGGCCTTTGCGGAGATTTCATTGTTGGCGATGGAGATACCGTCACCAGCAGTGTAGGCCGCTGGCAGGTCGCTCTTCATTGCAACCGTATTGTCCACGGACACTACGTTGTTCGTGATGTCGATGCCCGTGCCCGCAGAAATCGGGGCCTGTGCGGCTGCCCACACGGGTGCGCCCGTGTTGTCAACGGTGAGCACCTTGGTCGCGTCACCGATGGCGGAGGCCGGGAGCGGGTTCTTCACGGCAAGTTGTGGGTTACCGCTTGCACGGGTAAAGGTCACGGTAACATCGTTACCGGCTGCCACGGAGGTGATGGTGCAGAGGTTGCTGCTGGAGGTTATACCAAATGCAACATACTGTGCACTTGAATTACTGGAAATGTACCAGTAATCCGGATCTTGGGTCGGGGTGTGGAGAACGATATCCTGTTCGTCAATCCAGGTCTTGTTCTCTACACTGTCATAAGTCACCGCAAGAGGCGTCAGGCAGTAGTTGGAATCGCTAAAGTATTGGTCATCACTGATTCGCAATACGATGTTTTCGCCGTAGGTACCATTAAGGTAGAACGTGTTCGCCGGGATGTGCAGGGTCAGTTCCAACCCGACGGTACCTTCAAGGATATCCCTGAGATCGGAATTCGTCTGCGCATAGGCACGTCCGTAGTTTTCGTCCCAGGTGCCGAGTGCGAACGTCTGTTCTTGCGATTTCAATTTCAGCGTGTCGGAATCGTACAGCACGTTGATTTCGTCGTTGTCAATTTCGATTGCGTCACCAGCAGTGTAGGTGGAACCCCCACCCTGCTCGGTCTGCCAGGAGTAGGAACCGACACCGCCAGAGTACGATGCCTTCAACACCTTGTCGTTGTCGGACGAGGTGACTGCGGGCACGTTGTTGATTGTCGGCTTGTTGCTGAGGCTATCATAAGACCCAGTGATAGCCACGACTGCCAGGTCGCCAGGCTGGATTGCGGTCGCACCAGCCGCGGCGCCACTACGGATTGTCGAGAGATCGGAAATTGTGTCCTGCTTTGAAGCAAGTCCAGTGGTGAGGGCCTGCGTGGTCGCATAGCCGCTGAGGTCGATTTCGGCAGTTCCCTGCGCATTGACGACAGAGGTGCCGTCCACTTCCACGTCGAGCACCCCAGTTGTGGGCATGGTGATTTCGGCAATTCCCTGTGCATTCACGACGGAGGTGCCATCAACCTGTACATCCTGTACAGGCGCCCCCGATGCCGTAATGAAACCACTGTCATTAGTCAGGTCGCTGGTCTTCGTGGGGATTGTCGGCTTATTTATTAAATCAGCATAATTACCGCTAACTGCAACCTCAGCAACGTCGGAAGGTTGCAGAGCAGTAGCACCCGCAGCCGCACCGGAACGGATCGTAGATAGGTCATTGATGGTATCCTGCTTTCCGGAAAGACCGGTGTTCAATTCGACCTTGGTCGCATAGGAATCAAGCGCGGCAGGCTGGACAGCCGTGGAACCGGCCTGCGCACCCGCACGGATTGCGGACAGGTCGGAAATCACGTCCTGCTTTGCTGCAAGACCTGTATTCACTTCCGTCTTTGTAGCGTAGACGGTGAGGTTCGGACGGTGGTTCAGGTCGTTGTAGGAGCCCGTAGTGGCCACCGCAGCAAGGTCGGCTGGCTGCACTGCGGAGGCGCCTGCCGTTGCACCGGAACGGATTGCAGCAAGGTCGGGAATTGTGTTCTGTTTGCTGGCGAGACCGGCGTTCACTTCCGTCTTGGTGGCGAACACGTCGAGGTTGGGCTTGTTCCTGATGTATGACCTGGACTCGGTATCTTCCTCGGTCCAGTCGGCTTGGGCCTGTACGAGGCTCGGCACCGAAATGACATTGCCATCGATGGTAACACCCTGCCCTGCAACGAGCTTCTCCTGGACTTCGTCGAAATCCGCGGCGATGTAGTTCTCGTTGCTGATGGTGATGCCGTTGCCGGCGTAATACTTGTCATGCCCGTCCTTGCCGGTGATTGCGTGAACGTCCATTCCAATCACACTGGCTTCAAGACCAGTAGGCATACCGCTTACGCCGATTACCAGTTCGGCGCCGTCCTCAGCAATACTCACGTCTCCGGAAAGCTCAATCGTTTCCGTATGGACATGGCTTATGTCGAAATCAATCACGGAGTTGGACAGGGTCGTGTAAAGGGTAATCTGGTGGGTTTCGTTGCGGGCGCCCGCATTCCACGCAAGCTGGACGTTGGCGGTGAAGTGGTACCAACCCTTGATGAGCCGGATGGCGCCTTCGTTGTCAACATACGCCTGGTCGCCTTCCTGCACGAGCGTGTCAAAATGGAACTTGCCGTCGGTGGTCCTGGGGTCTGCCGATACTTTCAGACAGGACGGGTCCAGGCCGTTCACGGAGAGGTCCACGCCGTCCTCGGTCGGATGGATGTCGATGGATCCGTCAGTAGACGTAATGGTGCCGCCAATCCCCCCACCGGCACCCGGCTTGACATTGTAACGGCTCATCATGAGCGTGCCGTACCTGTTGTAGGCATAGACATCGTAGGAGCCGGTGTCGTTGGCCAGGACTATGTTGGAACCCAGCGAATCGAGCGGGATGCGGAACGGATGGAGCGTGCCGTTGAAGTCGGACGCGCAGTAGTATTTCGTGCGGGTACCGTGGACGTAGACTTCCATGTAGGCGCCGCCCGAAAGGGGCTTGCCAGCAGTGTTGACAAACTGGAATGTTGGGGCAAGCAGGTATTGCAGCGCCATCGTGAAATCCTCTTATTTTAACGTTACAAAGGCGAGGAAAACGCCTATAATCTTCGATACAATAAGTATGGAAAAGGAGTAGTTTAATGGCATGGAATTGATTAAATGGAAGCCGGTGGAGCGCAAGCGAAACCGCAAGATTTCTTACACGAGCCCCGACTTCATACGCGGGTACGACATTGACGGCACGGACTTCGCCGATCTGGTCACGAAGTTCAACGCCAACAACCTGAAAGGCACCGAGGAAACCAGGCTCGGGGACTACGTCCTGACCATGATTTCGATAGTCCTCGAACACCCGAAGATTTCCTGCTATTCCGAACTGGAAAAGGAGAGCCTCACCGACGACATGTTCCTGGCCGGGTGGCGCTCACTAAAATACGTCAAGCCTGGCGTGTCCCCTTACAGCTACCTGTACAGGTCGATTTACATGGGCGCCTGGCGGCACTTCCAGGACTGGATGAAGGACAAGCGGAAAGCGGATGCGATAGAGCAGCACCTCGCGGAATGCGCCGACGAGTACATGGCGGAGATAGGCGCCGGGAAGGTGCCGGTCGCACATAACCAGGATGACTAAAAAGGGCCCGGAACTTCCGGGCCCTTTCTGGGTTTATTTCAGTAGGTTGCAGGTTACTGAACAATCTTGACCTTGTTCACGTCGGCATCCTTGACGAGCACGAGTGCTACGCCACGGGGTTCGACAATACCGGCCATGGTCGTGGAAGTCCAACGGGTCACGTTGGAACCCTTGATGGTGTCGATGGCACGGTTCTGGAACACAATCACGCCTTCGTTGTCGGCACGTTCGGTGTCGGCGTTGGAAGCGTCGATTTCGTCCAGCATTTCGAATTCCATCGTACCGTCAAGACGGACGATACCGGAGAAGTAGTTGCCGGCTTCCATGCTCTTGATGGCGCCCGTTGCAGAAGCAGCGGTGTTGAAGGCGCTGATGGCAGCGGACTTCGAAGAACCGAAAGCGGAACCGTCGGCCTTAGCGATGACCTTCGTGCCTTCGCCAATCCAGTCTTCGTCGGAGAGGGCCTTCACGACCATCACGCCAGCCTGAGTACCGTCTTCCACGGCGATAAAGGCCTTGAGAGTGCCGGTGCGATCGCCCACGAAGTCCGTAGCATAGGCGCCATCGAACCACACGACAGTGCCACGCGGGATGAGGGAGGTCATGCCGGTGAAGGTGATGGTGGCCAGGCCGTCGTTGGAACCGGATTCGGCATAGGCGACAGCGGTCGCGTTGGCGAAGTCGGCAGCAAGAGCGGCAGAGATGGACACGAGCGGGAGGAACTGGTTGGTACGCACTTCGGTTTCACCGAGCTTGCCAATCAAACCCTTGGAGAAGATCGGGTCGGCAGAAGTCGGCTTGAAGGCGTCGCCAGCGTTCGAGAGCTTGGAGTTGATCATCGGGTTGATGAACATGTACTGGGATTCGTCGGAAACGGAGGCCAGGTAGTTGGTGGCGTCGGTAAGCGGGGAGTAGCCGATACCAACGAACGCAACGTTCTGCTGACCGAAGTCGCCGTCGTATTCAGTGACAGTAGCACCGTCGATGACCTTGCCCTTGATACCGTCGATGGCATCCTTGATGAGGCCGTTGATGAGCTTCTTGCCCTGCTTGGTAGCAACTTCCTTGTCCCAATCGAGGTCGGTGACCTTTTCGATGAGGTTGGTGGCAATCATGACGTTGCCGACATTGAGGGCCTTGCGGACGCTCTTTTCCTTCAGGCTGGACGGGCCGTTGGCAGAGAGGTCGATACCGCGCTGGTATTCACCGGCGTCGGAGATAACGAACTCGAACACCTTGCCGTTACGCTTGTTCTTGAGCTGGTCCTTGAAATACTTACGAGAACCGATGGTGAGGTAGCCGGCGGATTCGGCTGCACGGAGTGCCACAAGTTCGGTCTTGCGGCTGGTCTTGAACTGGTTTGCCATAATGCAATTTCCTTATGATACTTTGTTTGTTTAACCATGCGGGTGCTGGCGCAGGTATTCGTTCCAATATGCGCGGTCATGCACCGGTTCGCTTGGCTTGCCGTTGGCCGTCACCTGCTTGCCGATTACCGGCAGTGCGGGCTTTGCCGCTGGCGGTTGTTCTTGTTTCTTTTCAACAGGCGCAGCCTTTGCCTTGGGCGAAAGCAGCTCCTCTGTAAGCTTCCTGAGCTGGTAGCGCATTTCCTCCGGGTCCTTGTTGCGGAACACCGTGGCGAGTGCGTCGTTGTCAGTCATGAGCTTCTGAAGAACAATCGGATACTTGTCGAGGCCGTTCAGATACTTCAACACGGTATTTTCCGTATCATACTTCTGCAACGCGTCGTAGAATTCGCCACCCCTGGTTTCAATCAGGCGTTCGTATTCTGCCCTGTCGTTCTCGTCCGGGAAGGAGAGTTCGATCCGGCGTTCAGTTTCCTGGCGCATGGCTTCGGCATCGTCCTGCTCGATTCGCTGTTTGAGGTTCTGCACCTCGTTCTGCTTGTCGCGCTCACGGAGCTTGTAGTCCATGTAGTCCGGCGTATTGTTGTTGAAGTCTTCGAGCTTCAGGCCCTTTTCGCGTTCGAGCTGGTCTTCGAGTTCCTTGATCCGGGCTTCGTACTTCTCGCGGTCAGCCTTGCGCCGTTGCTTTTCCTTGGCAAACTTGTGCGCGATGCGTTCCTCGTGGGAGTATTTCTGCTTGGGAGGCCTCTTGTCCTTGTTCTCGTCCTCGGGCTTATCCTTGTTCTCGTCCGGCTTGTCCTCGGGTTTGGCCTTGTCGTCTTCCGCCTTCGTGTCATCGGCCTTCGTTTCCTCAGGCTTGTTTTCCTCGGGCTTCTTTTCGTCCGGCTGTTCCGTGCTAGGGTCCGGTGTGTCAGGTTGCTTGATGTCTTCCTGCTTTTCCTCAGTTTGTGCGGACTGGGCTTCGCGGGCCATCTTTTCAGCTACCATCTTTTCTGCGTCTGCTGTAGAAATCATGGGCAAACTCCATATCAAACGGAAATTGTTAAATTGCACTTGGGTGGTTCCGTTCCACCCTACGCTTCAATAAGTATGCACACCCTAACGGGTCGGCGCCTTGGGGAACCGTTTTAACGCATATTCGGTGTTGCCGGCCTTCGTGATACGCTTCTTGGCACCGTTCTGTGCACCCCAGTAGGCATGGTACGTGCTGCCCAGGGAACTCGAACTCAGGAGCTTGTAGAGCCTCTTGGCCGATTCCTCGGTCGTGCCGCCCGCCGGGTAGAAGTACCCCTTTTCCGGATTGGACCGGAAATAGAGGAAAATTCCGCCCGCGCTCGGGATTGCCTTCGCGAAGCAGCTGGAAGACAGGTTGAGGTTCCTACGTGGCGTTAGGTCCTTGTCCCAGTATTCCTCGTGCTTCTTCCTGTCGTTGAGCTCGGCATTGGCAGCACGCCTTGCGGCCAGGCTGTTCTTGTAGACACTGCCCACGAGGGCCTGGTACTTGGCGAAAACGCGGCCACGCATGGCCTCGGACTGCCGCTGGGCGGCACGCCTGTTGCGCATGGTGGCACCGTTGGCGAACGCCGCGTTGTTGGCTACGTTGAATACTATCGACATGGACTATCCCCCGTATGCCGCATCTACCCCGTCAGAGACACCCTGGCGGTATCCCTCGTCGTTGGCCTTCTGTTCGGCACCGGCAGCCTTGCGGGCTTCGAGCATCACCTTGTCGGTCTCGACTTCGGCCTTGGCCTGGTCACGCTCGGCCTCGTTCATGAGCTTGGCCGATTCGAGCTGGAGCTTGACGCCGTCGATTTCGCCCTGCTGTTCGAGCTTGGCGGTTTCGAGGGTCATGCGGTTGGTTTCCTGGATCTTGAACTTCTCCCAGTCCTGGATGCGCTGTTCGCGGTTGTCCATCATGCTGAGCTCGGCAGTGTCAAGCTGCTTCTGCAATTCGGCATTGGCGGCAATCTGCTCGTCGAGCTGCATGCCCATTTCGTCGCAGAGGGCCTTCATCTGTTCGAGCTGGTGCATTGCGACCGGATCGACCTCGGACTGTTCGTCGAGGAACTGGACTTCACGCGGCAAGTTGGCGATGAGGTTCCTGGTCATGTCCTTGCCCACGTCGTCTTCGAGAGTGCGTGCAAAGTACACGGCGAGGATGCTCTTCATTTCGTCCGGGCACACGGCGCCGAGGGCCGTCAGTTCCTGACGGGCCTTCATCTGGCGGGTGATGACGGACGGGCCGTTTTCGAGCGTGTAGCGGAGGTCGATGCCACCGTTGAGGAGCTCGATGAAAATCTTGGAAATCATGTTGCAGGAAGAGAAGGCGTTCTGGTAGTAGCTCGCCGTGTTCGCTTCCTTGGACACCTGCTGGCGCAGGATTTCAGTCGCGGTCTTCTCCGGGGTGCCCTGCGGGATGCCCGTAAGGGGAACACCAACAACGTCTTCCATCAACGTGCGGGTCGTATTTACGACAGCCTGCAAGTCACCCGTGGCGAACTGTTCGACGATGGGTTTCGGCTCGTGCTCGCCCTTCCACAGGACGGCAAGGGCGTCATCGTTGTCGCTGTTCTGGTAGCTGCGCTCGACACCGTCGATTGCGTCAACGTTGATGAGGTAGCTGGCCTTGACGGACCTGCCGCAACGTTCGATAAGCGTCGAGTATGCAATGTTCGCGCCCAGTTCGAGGTTGAGGGTCTGCTGGATGATACCGTTGTAGTTGATGTCGGCATCGTTGTTCTCGTAGATTTCGTTGCCGGCAAAACGCACGATGGGGATGTACTTGATTGGAAGAGTGACATCCTGCACAACCAGGTTACCACAAATCTTGTAGAAGTGTACGCCTTCGTTTTCCTTGACATAGTAGGACACGACAGGGATCTGGTCGGAAGGGCAGCTCCACTGGTCGATGCCGTTGATGTTCAGGGCCGGGTTGCTGGCCGGGTAGTCAAAAGGCGCCACGTCGTCGCCCCACAGGCGCCTTGCCTTGCGGAGGCTGATATAGTTGACCAGGGCGCCTTCCTCGGCATCGATGCCGTTGACGGTGCAACAGGCCGGGTCCATGGCCACGCTCTGCAGCTGCTTCACGGATTCCACCACGACGGTGGGTTCACCGGTGAACTCGTCGAGGTCGGTGGAAATGACCAGGAAGCCGTAACCCGTAAGAACGGACTTGCGGAACGCGTCGAGAATTGCTGTCTTTACATCGTTCTTCGCCTCGATTTCGTCGATGGCCTCCTGGACCGTCTTGACATCGGGGTCGTCCTTCTGTTTCAGCTCGGTATGCCAGGGGCTCGCCGACAGCGGCGAGGCGATGGCGTTGCACAGCACGTTCCAGTTGTTCAATGCGAGACACACGCGCTTCTTTCCGCTGCGGTACTTCTTCTTGAAGTCGTCATCCCAGAAGTTCCCGGAATAGCGGGACATGTCCTTGGCGGCACGCTGCAGTGTCTTGGAGTAGCGCTTGCTGGACTTGCGGAGGAACTCCGTGCACTGGTTGATTATGTCGAGTTTGTCGTCGTTCATTTAAAACCTCTCTGACCGAAAACTACTTCTTATTTGTAGAAACTGAGGGTGTAGTGCACGTTGGCGTTGAACCTCGAAGCATCGTTCTTGTAATCGTATGTCGCATACCAGAGGGCCGAACGCTTCTCGTCGATGTCGTCGTTGGTGTAGAGACGGTCACCAACATACTCGAAACGGCACGGCTGCCACGTGCTCAGGTATGCCGTCACGGCGGTGCCGTCCACGGCAGTCTGCAACATGGGCGAATGCAGGTTGAACTGGCTCATGTAGAAACCGTTGCTGTCCGTCCTGATGAATGCCTGCACTTCCGCATGGATGTCCAGGGAGGCACGTCTCACGATATATTTCAGCCTGAACAGGTTCGACACGTCGAAAGGCACAGAGTCCAGGTTCAGGACCCAGTACATCGACGTAGCGATGTAACGCTCGCCACCAGAACGCCAGTCGTTCACAATCCACAGGCCCGTGCCACTGCGGCACTGGTCGGGAACAGTCTTGTAGCTGGCCGGGGACGACGGCTGCCACAGGTTAGTGTACGGGATGTCTCGTGCCACCTTGATTTCACCCACCGGGCACCCGCCAACGTTTCCCTCGTACTTCATGGAAGACGTGTGGCGCGAACTGAACGTTATGCCGTTCCATGCCGAATCGTCCACGAAGTTGTGGTCGGAGAAGTTGTTGCAGTATGCGCCGATTACGCCGACCGTACTCGAAGAATAGTCCGCTCCCGAAATCGGGGAAAGACAGATCCTGGACTGGTTCAGGAACTTGTTGCCCACGAACTCGCCACCCATGTAGTATGCGTCGCCCACGAGCTGCTCGTAGGTGTGGAGTTCCGGGTACTGGTAGATGTCCGCGGAAATGCGGCAGTCAACGTACTGAACGTCACGGTAGTTCTTCTGCACGGCGTTCACCGAGCACCCGATGTACTGTGGACGGACACCCGGCGTGAAGAACGTCGCGTTCACGTCAACACCGTCAAGGTAGAGGTTGTTGAGAATCTGGATGTAGTAGGTCGTGTCGAACGCCACCATGCCCCTTCTCCACTGTACATTGCTGAGCACCTTGTTGCCGGTGTTGGCAATGGTAATCCAGCAGTCGATGAAGTTGAGCGTGTATGCGGTGCCAGTCACGTTCACCGTGCCGGACACGTTGTGCAGCTCGGTGTTGCCCGTGATGGTCACGTTGCTGAAAGCTGCGTTCTCGGCGATGCAGTTCGCGAGGAGCGTTGTGTTGCTCAGGGTCTGCTCGCCCAGGTCGCCATAGTCGGCCTCGTGCGCCTTGTTCTTCAGGAGAACATAAGTGTTAGCGTCCTTGCAGTTGTCCAGCAGGATCTTGCAGTTAACCATGAGGAGGTCGCCCCAATCATAGTTGTCGGCAAACCAGTCCGTGTGAATCGTCATGTCCTGCAATACGATGTTGTCCGTAATCTTCTCGTTGGATTCGAGCTCGCAGTCAACAAGCTGCGTGCCCGAAAGCGGGGACACCTCGAACACCACGTTGACGTTGGATAGCAGGACGGGATTCTGCCTGCTGTCCACGATGTAGGTCTCGGTACCGGTATGTCCGCCCACGTGCCACGAATGGCGCACGGTCTTGGAATTGACGGTAGTGGCGGCATTCCGGAAATACGGGTTGCCGTTCCATTCGCCGTAGAACATGCTCGAAGTGGAGTCCACGAACACGGTCCCGTCGGAAACGTCGATGGGGTTCTTGCTGTTGACTGCAAGTGCGGAATACTTGAAGTAGGGATAGGACTGCGAGCCGTTGAAGAACGGCCTCAGGCTTTCCCTGTTGCAGTAGTCAACAAGCTGCGTGATGCCGGTCGTGTGGTCCACGTCGGCATTGTAGGAATCCTGCGGGAACACACCGAAATGGCGGCTGTCGCAATGCTCGGTCGGCCTTACCATGGCCCAGCGACCGGTGAGCATGCCGTTGACGGCGAT
>Ga0326511_10000478_pt1 | contig 35044 bp, 28 predicted proteins | sample 0_2496_0518_D_FD_203701 | JGI IMG/M metagenome (GOLD analysis project Ga0326511, IMG submission 203701) | Bovine rumen microbial communities from UC Davis, California, United States - 0_2496_0518 | ecosystem: Host-associated > Mammals > Digestive system > Stomach > Rumen | place: USA...
ATGAATAGCGCAATGAATCATCGAAGAGGTGGCCGGCTCCAGGAAATGATTACTGGAACCGCCCCCCTGATCATAAATAGCCTGACCCCGTGTGGGTAATCCGAAAAGCTAAAGCAATGTCACGGTTTTATCAAACGATGTCGCAGTTTTATCAAACGTCGACGCAGTTTTAATAAACGTCGACGTCGTTTTAACTTTAGGACGGCATTCCGTACCCTTTAGGACGCACTTCAGATACTTTTCATGGCACTTTGGCGTTTTAAGGGTGATCAAATGGAACCATTTGTGTACTGCCCCGACATCGGGAGATGATTATAGGTTAGCGATATACTCCACCAGCCGGTTGAGCATCAGACACTGCTCGCGCGAGATGACGCGCCGCTGTGGGTGGTATGCCCAGGGACTGACCTGCAGCAGCCGACCGTCGTAACACGCGTCGAACGACTCACCGACGGGCTTGTACAACGGAGGGAAGCCGTTCTCACGGACCAGGATGACTCGGTAGCCAAGATCCATGGCTTCGCGCATCACCGCCTTCTCGCGCGGGGCTATGGCTGCGCTCACCAGGACGCCGCCGGCTTCGCCGCAGGCCAGCCACGCGCCTTTGTAGGTGGCGTAGTCCTTGTCGGTGTATGCGCCGTGGACGATGACCGCCACCTTCTGGGGTATGTCCAGCAGGAAGCGGTTGCCGACGGTCTGGCAGTGCCAGTCGGCAAGGTCGACGGCGTGCAGGGTAGTGAAGAGGTCGGGGTGCAGACGCTTGACGGCGAGCCGCCGCGGGTTGTCGTCGAGGTAGCGCTTCCAGTTGTCCAGTTGTCCTTCGTGGAGGAGGACCTGGTCGTTGTAGCCGGACTCGAAGAGGGAAGGGCGAGCGGGGGGAGTGGAGACGGTGGGAGTGCCCGCAGTGGGAGTGCCCGCAGTTGAAACTGCGGGAGTGGGGGCAACTGCGGGAGTGGGGGCAACTGCGGGAGTGGGGGCAACTGCGGGAGTGGGGGCGGTGGGTGATTTGGCGGTTATTCTCCACCAGGCCTTTGTGCAGCCGGCCATGAAGCCTCTGATGACGAAGCCGAGGTGCTTTCCTTCCGGCATGTCCTCGGTCACCCTGACAATCATGTGGATGTGGTCGGGCATGATGCAGAGTTTCCATACCTCCACCATCTTATAATGGGCGTTGATCTTCTTGATCTCCTCGTCGCGAATGGCCTGGCCCAGAGGCGACAGGGCGACCTCGGCCGTTATTCGGGAGGCGGCGGGAGGAACCGCGGGAGAGACGATGGGAGTACCCGCAGTTGAAACTGCGGGAGTGGGGGCAATGGCGGGAGTGGGGGCGATGGCGGGAGTGGAGACGATGGCGGGAGTGGGGGCGATGGCGGGAGTGGGGGCGATGGCGGGAGTGGAGGTGATGGCGGGAGTGGAGGCGATGGCGGGAGTGGGGGCGGGAGCGGCTTCCACTCCCGAAGTTTCAACTTCGGGTATATGTGTGACCAGCCGCCCGAGGAGGGGCTTCCTGCCTGCTACGACCAGGGTCAGCATATAGAGACCCTTGGCGTGGTAGTCGTGCCAAGGCTTGCGCCGCTTCATGCTGTGCTTTGTGCCGCGGATGGGTATTCCTGCTGCTAAGGCGTCTTCCTTTCTTCTGCTCATCGTCTTCCTTCCTTTTGTCTGCTCATAGGCTTCTTGTCGCAATGGCTCCGCAAAGATACGAAGAAGTATGGAAAAATCCTAATTTATTTGGTTTTTCGTTCGGTTTGCACTACTTTGACCTTCGGTCGAAGGTACTCTCGTTCGAAAATAAAAAGAAAATCAATTTTTCCTTTTGTATTTTGCTCACTTATTTGTACCTTTGCGCTGTTTTCGCAGCGCGAAGGTAGGCTGCACCTCAGAAAAATCCAAATTTATTTGGTTTTTCGTTCGGTTTGCACTACTTTGACCTTCGGTCGAAGGTACTCTCGTTCGAAAATAAAAAGAAAAACAAGTTTTCCTTTTGTATTTTGCTCACTTATTTGTACCTTTGTCGGCGATTTTAAGGTTAACCCCTCGTCGCACCCTCGGGCAGGGCGTGAGTGGACTTACAAAAGGCTCCCTCGGGTAGGGTCGCATAGTTCGTCGGGGCATGTATAACATTCTAAAACTATTAAGCTATTATGGCAGAAATGAATTTTGGTGGCGTCATGGAGACCGTGGTCACCAGCAAGGAGTTCTCTTTGGAGAAAGCACGTGAAGTATTGAAAGACGAAGTGATTGCCGTCATCGGCTATGGTGTCCAGGGCCCCGGACAGGCCTGCAACCTGCGTGACAACGGCTTCAACGTCATTGTCGGACAGCGTCAGGGCAAGACCTACGACAAGGCTGTCGCCGACGGATGGGTGCCCGGCAAGACGCTCTTCTCGATCGAGGAGGCCGCCGAGAAGGGTACCATCCTCTGTATGCTTCTGAGCGATGCTGGTCAGATTCAGCAGTGGCCCACCATCAAGCAATACCTGAAGCCCGGCAAGACGCTGTACTACAGCCACGGCTTCGCCATCAACTGGAGCGACCGCACGGGTGTCGTTCCCCCGAAGGACGTTGACGTCATCATGGTTGCTCCTAAGGGCAGCGGTACCAGCCTGCGCACCATGTTCTGCGAGGGTCGCGGCCTGAACTGCTCATACGCCATCTATCAGGACGCTACGGGCAAGGCCAAGGACAAGACGCTCGCCTTCGGTATCGGTATCGGTGCCGGTTATATGTTCGAGACGACATTCCAGCGCGAGGCTACCTCTGACCTCACCGGTGAGCGCGGCTCGCTGATGGGTGCCATCCAGGGTCTTCTGCTCGCTCAGTACGAGGTGCTCCGCGAGAACGGCCACTCTCCATCGGAGGCTTTCAACGAGACCGTCGAGGAGCTGACCCAGAGCCTTGGCCCGCTCTTCGGTGCCAAGGGTATGGACTGGATGTATGCTAACTGCTCGACCACCGCTCAGCGCGGCGCTCTGGACTGGGCTCCCCGTTTCCACGACGCCATCAAGCCCGTCATGGAATGGCTGTACTACTCGGTGAAGACCGGTAACGAGGCTCAAATCACCATCGACGCCAACTCGAAGCCCGACTACCGTGCCGGACTGGAGAAGGAGCTGGAGGCTATGCGCAATCAGGAGATGTGGCGTGCCGGCGAGACAGTCCGCAAGCTGCGTCCTGAGAACCAGGAAATCTAAGCCTGCTTCTGAAACGAATCGACACGATGTGTCAAAATAACAAGAATCTTCAAGAATCTGACAAAAAACAAGCCTCTCGAAAGCCGTTTTTGTTAGATTTTTGAAGATTTTTGTTTAACTCAGCGTGTGATGACGCACCCTCTTTGTTAAACGGTTTTTCTTTCTGTCGTTTGTAATAAACGGCGGAATTCTGCGTTTTATTAAGAGAATGACAACGAAGGAGTCAACCGACAGCTATAACCATGTATTGAAGTACACGGGCATCTTCGGCGGCGTACAGGGACTGAACATCATCGTCAGCCTTGTGCGCAACAAGTGTTTGGCGTTGTTGCTGGGACCTAACGGTATGGGACTGGCATCGTTGTTCAACACGACGGTGACATTCCTCTCGCAGGCCACGAACTTCGGCATCTCCTTCTCGGCGGTGAAGAACGTGTCCGAGCTCTTCGACCGCGGCGATGAGGCGGCGGTGCGCCATTTCGTGAAGGTGGTGCGCGCGTGGTCGTTGCTGACGGCGCTGCTGGGGATGCTGCTGTGCATCGTCGCCAGCCCGCTGCTGAACCGTCTGACGTTCACCTGGGGTAACCACACCCTGCACTTCCTTGTCCTGTCGCTGGCCGTGGGCATGATGGCCATCACCGGCGGCGAGACGGCCATTCTGAAAGGGGCGCGACAGCTGCGCTCGCTGGCCGTCATCCAGATTGCGGCGGTGCTGTCTACGCTGGTTGTCTCCGTACCTCTCTACTACTTCTTCTATGAGACGGGTGTCGTGCCTGTCATCGTGCTCATGGCGTTTGTGACGATGATTCTCACTATCCGCCACTCCTACCGCCTGTACCCTCTGGAACTCCGCGGCGCGCGAGGACTGCTGGGCGAGGGGACGGGCATGATACGGCTGGGTGTGGCCTTCGTCGCGGCCGGCATCATCGGCAGCGGTGCCGAGATGTTCATCCGCTCGTACATGAACGTCAGCGGCCGCGACCTGGACTTCGTGGGGCTCTACAATGCCGGCTTCATGCTCACCGTCACCTATGTCGGCATGGTGTTCTCGGCCATGGAGACCGACTACTTCCCACGTCTGTCTGCCGTGCCTGAGGGCGACCGCGAGGGCCTGTGCCACACCATCAATCGCCAGATAGAGGTGACGCTGCTGCTGGTGGCGCCGATGCTTGCCGCTTTCGTGGTGATGTTGCCGCTGCTGGTGCCCCTGTTGTTCACGGAGAAGTTCCTGCCGATGGTGCCGATGGCCCAGGTGGCTGCCTTCTCGATGTTGCTGAAGGCGCTGTCGCTGCCCATGGGCTACACCAATCTGGCGCGCAGCAATTCCATGGGCTACCTGATACTCGAGAGCATCTACTACGTCGTCTTCGTGCTTCTGGTCATCTGGGGCTTCGAGTACTGGGGACTGCTGGGTACGGGTATCGCGCTCGTCGTGTCGTATGCTGTCGAGGTGATCACCGTGGGTCTGTACATCCGCCACCGCTACGGTTACAAAATGTCGGCCATGGTGGTGCGTTATTCGGCCCTTCAGTACACGCTCTGTGTACTGGCATACCTCACGACGTTCATCGCAGCACCTGCCCTTCGCTGGGCGCTGGGATGTGCCATGATCATAGCGAGTGTGGGTGTCTCCGTCGCTATTCTCCGCAAGAAGTCTTCGCTCTGGAACACCCTCTTACGTAAAGTTCTGAAAAGGGGTTAATTCTTTCTGGTCAGTAGGACAACGTTCTCCACGTGCGGCGTATGGGGGAACATATCGACGGGCTGGACGGCGACGACACGGTAGTCGACGTCCAACAGCTGGAGGTCGCGTGCCTGTGTGGCGGGGTTGCAGCTGACGTAGACGATGCGCTCGGGGGCGGCGCGGAGGATGGTCTTCACAACGTCGGGGTGCATACCCGCACGCGGAGGGTCGGTGATGATGACGTCCGGCCGACCGTGTGCCGCAATGAAGTCGTCCGTCAGGATGTCCTTCATGTCGCCGGCATAGAACAGGGTGTTCGTGATGCCGTTGAGCTCGCTGTTCACCTTCGCATCCTCGATGGCTTCGGGGACGTACTCGATGCCGATGACCTGGCGAGCCTGACGGGCCACGAAGTTGGCGATGGTACCCGTGCCGGTGTAGAGATCGTAGATTAGGGGCTTATGGGGCTCATTTGACTCATGGGTCTCATGGGACCCATTAGTCTCATTGGACTCATAGGTCCCATAAGCCCCATTCTCTGAAAACGCGAACGCTCTTGCGACAGAGTAGAGGTGGTACGCCTGCTCGGTGTTCGTCTGGTAGAACGACTTCGGGCCGACCTTGAAGCGCAGGTCCTCCATCAGCTCGAAGATGTGGTCCTGACCCTTGAACACGAGGATGTTCTGGTCGCCGATGGTGTCATTGCACTTCTGGTTGTCGAGATAGAGTAGGGCGGTGATCTGTGGGAACGTGTCAGCCACGTGCTGCAGCAGGCTGCGTGCCTCTTTCTCGCTCCGGGCCAGCGTCTCTGCCGAACTGCGGTCGTAGTGGAACTGGATGATGACCATCCACTCGCCGGAGGCTGAGTTGCGGATGATGACGTCGCGCAGCAGTCCCGTCTGTGCCCGGAGGTCGAAGAACGACAGGCCGTTGGCGACGGCATAGTTGCGGATGTCGTTACGTATCTGGTTGTGCAGGTCATCCATGAGCCAGCACTTCTCGATGGGCAGAATCTTGTCGAAGGCGCCGGTGATGTGGAAACCGATGGCGGGAACGTCCTTGGCTCCACCTCCCTCGGAAGGGGCAGGGGGGAGGTTCTTCATCTCCTCCTTAGTCAGATAGCGCTTGTTGGCGCAGCCGAAGTCGAGCTTGTTGCGGTACTCCTGCGTCTTCACTGAGCCGAGGATGGGCCGGAACTCGGGCAGCTCCACCTTGCCGATGCGGTGCAGCTGGTCGTAGACCTGCTGCTGCTTGAACTTCAACTGCTCGGCGTAGGGCAGGTTCTGCCACTTACAGCCGCCGCAGACACCGAAATGCTGGCAGAAGGGTACGGCGCGCACTGCGCTTGGCTCCACCAGTCGCACCACCTCGCCCTCGGCGAAGGAGTGCTTCTTGCGGCGTATCTGTACGTCGCACACGTCGCCGGGGACACAGAACGGCACGAACACCACCAGGTCGCCCCAGTGGAACAGACACTTGCCCTCGGCGGCCACCGCCTCGATGGTGACGCCCTCCAGCAACGGTAATAGTTTCTTGCTTCTACCCATAATGACCTTTCTCGCGTTATCAGTTAAAAAAACCTCACAGGGGATAATCCTTGTGAGGTCGGTTGTTGGTGGGTGCTGATGGATTCGAACCACCGAAGTCGAAAGACAGCAGATTTACAGTCTGCCCCATTTGGCCACTCTGGAAAACACCCTTTTAATGTACAATTTGACAATGTACTATGTACTGTTTGTTGTCTTGTCGTGGGCGTTGACGGATTCGAACCGCCGACCCTCTGCTTGTAAGGCAGATGCTCTAAACCAGCTGAGCTAAACGCCCTTTCTTCCAAAGCGGGTGCAAAGGTACTGCTTTTTTGTGAAACCGCCAAATTTTTCGACGGAAAAAGTTATCGAATCATGAATTTCGCAATTTTTGCGAATAATATCTGCGTTCTATTTGGTTTTTTCTTAGTTTTTTCTTATCTTTGTCGCCACGAAACACTAAACAAATACACATTTTATGCTTCGGAAAATAAGAATTGCGCTGGCGGTGCTGTTCTTCGTGGGCATCACCCTGTTGTTCCTCGACTTTACAGGAACGGCTCATCACTGGCTGTCGTGGATGGCCAAGATCCAGTTCCTGCCGGCAGTGATGGCCCTGAATGTCGCTGTCATCGCGGCCCTCGTCGTCTTGACGCTCGTCTTCGGACGTATCTACTGTTCGGTCATCTGTCCGTTGGGCGTCATGCAGGACCTGCTGGCGCGGCTGAACCGTAAGAAGAATAAGTACGCGTACTCGCGCGAGGTGCGCTGGCTGCGCTATCCCGTACTGGTGCTGTTTGTCATCGCATTGGTGGCCGGCGTGGGCTCGCTGTTCCAGCTGCTGGCGCCCTATAGTGCCTATGGCCGCATTGCCACGATGGTGCTGCAGCCCCTGTGGATGCTTGGCAACAACGTGCTGGGCTACCTGGCCGAGCGTGCCGATAGCTACGCCTTCTACACCGTTGACGTGTGGATGAAGTCGCTGCCCGTGCTCATCATCGCCGTGGTGACGCTGCTGGTGCTGTCGGTGACGGCCTGGCGTGGTGGACGTACGTACTGCAACACTATCTGTCCCGTGGGTACGGTGCTCAGCTTCCTGGCTCGCTTCTCGTGGCTGAAAGTGCGCTTCGACGCGGACAAGTGCAAGAACTGCTCGAAGTGCTCAAAGAACTGTAAGGCCGGCTGTATCGACTATAAGACCCACACTGTCGACTATTCGCGCTGTGTGGTCTGTGGCAACTGCATCAGCGAGTGCAAGTTTGGGGCACTTCATTACGATAATGCTGTATTGCATAAGAGGGCAAGAGAAGAGAAGAAAGAGGATACAAATGCTGTCGATACGGGAAAGCGTAGTTTCCTTGTTGGTGCCGCCCTCGCTGCTACTGCCGCTATGGCGCAGAAGAAGGAGAAACTGATGGACGGCGGACTGGCGGAGCTGGAAGACAAGGTGGTGCCCGAGCGGCAGACACCGTTGACGCCGCCGGGCTCGCTGTCGTTCCAGCACTTCGCCCAGCACTGTACGGGCTGTCAGCTCTGTGTGTCGGAGTGCCCCAACGGTGTGCTGCGACCCTCGACGGATCTCATGCACCTGATGCTGCCCGTGATGTCGTACGAGCGCGGCTACTGCCGTCCGGAGTGTACGCGCTGCTCGGAGGTCTGTCCCGCCGGTGCCATCGTGCCTTTCGACAAACCCGAGAAGACAGCCATCCACATCGGCCACGCCGTGTGGGTAAAGAAGAACTGCGTGCCGCTGACCGACGGTGTGGACTGTGGCAACTGTGCCCGCCACTGTCCGACGGGTGCCATCGAGATGGTGATGCTCGACGAGGAGGACGAGGAGTCGCCGATGGTGCCTGCCGTCAATGAGGAGGCCTGCATCGGCTGCGGTGCCTGCGAGTATGTCTGTCCCGCCCGTCCCTTCTCGGCCATCATCGTCGAGGGTAACGAAGTACACAGAAAGGAATAGTATTATTAGCAAGGACTACAGGACTAGCAGGACTGAATTGCCGAACTGCTGAGAAAAGTCCTTAAGTCCTGTAGTCCTTGCAAAAAAGAGATGAATATGGCAAACAAGACTATAACGCGACGATCGTTCCTGAAACTGTTTGGGGCAGGGACGGTGGCGACGGCTGCCTCGCTGACGGGCTGCAAGTCGAAGAGCGACTCCAAGGCTGCCGAGGAGTATAAGAACCAGGTGGAGCCGCCGGTGGGGAAGATGACCTACCGCACAAACCCCAAGAGCGGAGATAAAGTGTCGCTGTTGGGCTACGGCATGATGCGCCTGCCGACGAAGACGGAGAACAGCGATGACTTCGATCAGGAAATGATCAACCGTCAGGTGGACTATGCCATCGCCCACGGCGTAAACTACTTCGACACCAGCCCCGTCTACTGTCAGGGCAAGTCGGAGAACTGCACGGGCATCGCCCTGAGCCGCCACAAGCGGTCGGAGTACTACGTCGCCACGAAGCTGTCGAACTTCAACCCCGATTACCACCAGCGCGAGAAAGCCATCGAGATGTACCGCAACTCGATGAAGGAACTGCAGGTGGACTACATCGACTACTATCTGTTGCACGCTGTCGGCGGGGCGATGGAGGAGTTTGACAAACGCTACGTCGCCAACGGCATGATGGACTTCCTCCTAAAGGAGCGCGAGGCTGGCCGTATCCGTAACCTCGGCTTCTCATTCCACGGCCGCCAAGAGGTATTCGACGAGATCCTCGCCCTCGACGAAAAGTACCACTGGGACTTCGTGCAGATAGAGCTGAACTACCTGGACTGGGACTTCGCCAACGAGATCAGCAAGAACAACGTCGATGCTCACTACCTCTACGACGAGTTGCAGAAGAAGGGCATCCCCTCCGTTATCATGGAACCGCTGCTGGGTGGCCGTCTGACGAAGATTCCGCAGTACCTGGCCACCGAGTTGAAGAGCCACGCCCCCGAGCGTAGCGTCGCCTCATGGGCCTTCCGCTATGCCGGTACCCCCGAGGGTGTGCTCACCGTCCTGTCTGGCATGACCTACATGGAACACCTGAAGGATAACCTCCTGTCCTACTGTCCGCTGGTGCCGCTGACGGACGATGAGATGCGCTATCTGGACAAGGAAGTGGCCCAGAAGATCGTGGGGCTGGAAAACATCCCCTGCAACGACTGCAAATACTGTATGCCCTGTCCCTACGGCATCGATATCCCCGCCATCTTCGTCCATTACAACAAGTGTAAGAACGAGGGAATGCTGCCCTTGGACGCCGGTGCCCCGGAGTACCGCCGCCAGCGCCGCCAGTACCTCATCTCGCTCGACCGCATCGTGCCACGCGACCGCCAGCCCGACCACTGCATCCAGTGTGGGCAGTGTGAGCCCCACTGTCCGCAGAGCATCCATATTCCCCGGGAACTGGCGAAGATTGACAAACTCATTGAGGAGTTGAAGGTAAAGAGTGAAGAATGAAGAGTGAAGAATTTGCTACCGCCATCGAAGGGCGTGAAGAGTGAAGCGCAGATGGAAATATCAAAAAAATCGAGGGGCGGTAGCAAATTCTTCACTCTTCACTCTTCACTCTTCACTTTTTTTTGTACCTTTGCAGCCTGAAATATGGGAAGAAGGATTGTTTTGGTGCTGGCAGCCGTCATAGCGACGCTGACAGCCACTGCTCAGGAGACGCCTAACGCACAGCAGGCACGCCGTGTGTTCGAGAAGGCCTACATCCAGGTCTTCGGCCCTCAGGGCGCCACGCTCCACTACGATGTCAACATCATTGGCATCTACAAGACGCAGGGTACCATCTGGTATAAGGGCAAGAAGCAGAAGTTCATCGACGAGAAGGTGAACACCTGGAACGACGGCACGACTGCCTATATGGCTTACCGCAAGAAGCGGACGGTGGAGATACACCACGCGCAGTCGGACAAGAAGGATAAGTATAGTGGCAAGTTCAAGTTCTCGCCCGACGACTTCGACTACGCCATTGCCGAGGACGGTAACGACCTGCTCCTGTTGCTGAAGCAGAAGAAACACGCCAAGGGCACCATCAAAGAGGTGCAGGCGTGGGTGAAACGCGGTACATTCGAACCGCAGAAGCTGCGTATCAAGGTGGCGTTCATCTGGACGACGGTGAAAATCAGTCAGTTCCGCTCCGGCGGCATCACCGACGACATCTTCGTCTTCCCCCGTAGCCAGTACAAGGATTGGAAATTCATTGACAAACGAAAAGAATAAGAACGAATGGGAAAATTAGTCATCAACAGCTACGACGACTTCGCAGCACATCTCGGCGAGGAACTTGGTACCTCGGAGTGGCTGCAGGTTGACCAGGATCGTATCAACCTCTTCGCCGACGCCACCCTCGATCATCAGTGGATTCACGTTGACACAGAGCGTGCCAAGACGGAGAGCCAGTACAAGAGCACCATCGCTCACGGCTACCTGACGCTGTCGCTGCTCCCCTATATGTGGGACCAGATTATTGAGGTGAACAACATCAAGATGCTTGTGAACTACGGCATGGACAAGATGCGCTTCGGACAGCCCGTCATCACCGGCTCGCGCATACGCCTGGTGACGAAGCTGCATAACATCCAGAACCTGCGCGGCATCTGCAAGGCCGAGATAGAGTTCCACATAGAAATTGAGGGACAACGCAAACCTGCTCTCGAAGGCATCGCGTCGTTCCTCTATTATTTTGTATAAGACGATGGGTGGATTTTTCGGAACAATCAGCACGAAGGAGTGCGTGAACGACCTGTTCTACGGCACCGACTACAACTCACACCTCGGCACGAAGCGTGCGGGTATGGTCACCTTCGACCAGGAACGCGGCTTCAACCGCAGTATTCACTCGCTGGAGCGCGACTACTTCCGTTCGCGTTTCGAGGACGAGCTCGACTCGTTCAAAGGCCGCGAGGGTATCGGCGTCATCAGTGACACCGACCCGCAGCCTATCATCGTCAACTCGCACCTCGGACGCTATGCCGTGGTGACGGTGGCGAAGATCAATAACCTGCCGGAGATTGCCAAGGAACTGCTGGAGCAGCGTATGCACTTCAGCGAGATGTCGGCCAACAACATCAACCAGACGGAGCTCGTGGCCCTGCTCATCAATATGGGCAACACGTTTGTCGAGGGTATCAACAACGTCTACCGGAAGATTGACGGTTCCTGCTCGATGCTCATCCTCACCGAGGATGGCATCATCGCTGCCCGCGACTTCCTGGGCCGTACGCCGATTGTCATTGGCCGCAAGGAGGTACACCGACTGACGCCCATCGGCACTGAGGAGGTCATCAAGGCCCATGCCGTCAGCTCGGAGACCGCCAGTTTTCCGAACCTTGACTATAAGGTGGTGCGCGACCTCGGACCGGGCGAGATAGTATGGCTGAAGGCCGACAGCATCGAGGTGCTGCAGCCCGCTTTCGAGCACGAGCAGATATGCTCGTTCCTCTGGGTCTATTACGGCTTCCCCGCCAGCGACTACGAGGGAATCAACGTCGAGAAGGTGCGTGAGGATAACGGTCGCATGATGGGCGAGAAGGACGATACTGCGGTCGACTGCGTCTGTGGCGTGCCCGACTCCGGTGTCGGTATGGCCCTGGGTTATGCCGAAGGTAAGGGTGTGCCTTACGAACGCGCCGTGCTGAAGTATACACCGACATGGCCGCGCTCCTTTACGCCGGGCAACCAGAGCCGTCGCGACCTTGTGGCCAAGATGAAGCTCATTCCTAACGGCGCGCTGTTGAAGGACCGCCGCGTAGTGTTCTGCGACGACAGTATCGTCCGTGGCACACAGCTGCGCGACAATGTCCGTACGTTCTTTGAGTACGGTGCCAAGGAAGTACACTGCCGCATCTCTTGTCCGCCGCTGGTCTACGGTTGTCCGTTCATCGGTTTCACCGCTTCGAAGAGCGACTTGGAGCTTATCACGCGCCGCATCATCCGCGACTTTGAAGGCGACGACAGGAAAAATCTAGAACAATATGCCAAGACCGACTCCCCCGAGTACCAGCGTATGGTCAACGAGATTGCCCGCCGGTTAGGTCTGACGACGTTGAAGTTTGCCAAGCTTGAGGACCTTATCGAAGCTATTGGAATGCCCAAGTGCAAGGTTTGTACCCACTGCTTCGACGGCACGAGCTACTGCCACATCCCCGAAACCGAACAGTTCTTTTAGGAATTAAGAGGTGTTGGCTGAAGCCCATTTAGAATAAATAAAACCCCGAGTCTCAAGGCTCGGGGTTTATGTTTAACTCTTCGCTCGAGCTTTGCTCGCTTTGCTTGCAAAGAATTCTTAGAAGTCCTTCGTCATATCGGCTACCTTCGAGTTCACTTCGTCGATAAACGCCTGGATGGTCATGACGCTCTGCTCGCCGCCACCCTGCGGACGTACGGCGACCGTCTTGTCGGCAGCTTCCTTCTCGCCGACGATGACCATGTAGGGAATACGCTTCAGCTCGTTGTCACGGATCTTGCGGCCGAGCTTCTCGTTGCGCAGGTCGATGGTAGCGCGGACGCCGCCCTGCGAGAACAGCTTGCAGACCTCCTGAGCGTAGTCGTTATACTTCTCCGACAGCGGCAGGATAGCCACCTGCTCGGGGGTGAGCCACAGGGGGAAGTGACCGCTGGTGTGCTCAATGAGCACGGCGCAGAAGCGCTCGAGCGAGCCGAAGGGAGCGCGGTGAATCATCACCGGCGTCTTCTTCTGGTTGTCCTCGTCAGTATACTCCAACTGGAAACGCTTCGGCAGATTGTAGTCCACCTGAATGGTACCCAACTGCCAGCGGCGGCCAATGGCGTCCTTGATCATGAAGTCGAGCTTCGGACCGTAGAAGGCAGCCTCGCCGTATTCCACCTTGGCGGGCAGACCCTTCTCCTGACAAGCCTCCTGGATAGCCTTCTCGGCCAGTGCCCAGTCCTCGTCAGTTCCAACGTACTTCTCGTGGTCGTTGGGGTCGCGGAGCGAGATTTGTGCCTCGAAGTTGAAACCAAAAGCTGTCAGCACGACGCCGATGATGTCCATCACGTTGAGGAACTCCTGCTTCACCTGGTCGGGACGGCAGAAGAGGTGGGCGTCGTCCTGCGTGAACGAACGTACACGGGTCAGACCATGGAGCTCACCGCTCTGCTCGTAGCGGTAGACGGTGCCGAACTCAGCGATGCGCAGGGGCAGGTCCTTGTACGAACGGGGCTTCACGGCGAAGATCTCGCAGTGGTGCGGGCAGTTCATGGGTTTCAGCATATACTCCTCGCCCTCCTCCGGGGTGGTGATGGGACGGAAGGAGTCCTTGCCGTAGTGAGCGTAGTGACCCGAGGTGACGTAAAGGCTCTTGCCACCGATGTGCGGCGTGATGACCTCCTGATAGCCGTAACGCTTCTGAACCTTGCGCAGGTGGTCCTGCAGGCGCAGACGCAGGTCGGTGCCCTTCGGCAGCCAGATGGGCAGACCCTTGCCGACCTTCTCCGAGAACATGAAAAGCTCCATCTCCTTGCCGATCTTGCGGTGGTCGCGCTTCTTGGCCTCCTCAAGCATGACAAGGTACTCGTCGAGCATCTTCTTCTTGGGGAACGAGATGCCGTAGAGACGCTGCATTTGCTCGCGATTGGCATCGCCACGCCAGAAGGCACCGGCAACGCTCGTCAGCTTCACGGCCTTGATCTCGCCCGTGTCCACGAGGTGCGGACCACGGCAGAGATCGGTGAAGTTCCCTTGTGTATAGGTGGTGATGGAACCGTCTTCGAGGTCCTGCTCAATGTGTTCGCACTTGTACGTCTGACCGTCGGCGGCAAATGCCTTCAGGGCGTCGGCCTTGGCCACCTCCTTGCGGACGACGGGCTCCTTCTTGCCGGCCAGCTCCTTCATCTTAGCCTCGATGGTGGGGAAGTCGCTCTCCTTGATCATCTGACCGTCGGGCAGCAGCACGTCGTAGAAGAATCCGTTCTCGACAGCCGGACCGAAACCGAACTGCACGCCAGGATACAACTCCTGCAGGGCCTCGGCCAACAGGTGGGCAGAGGTGTGCCAGAAGGTATGCTTACCCTCGTCGTCGTCAAACTTATAGAGGGCGATGGTTGCGTCCTCCATAATGGGACGGTTCAACTCTACGGTCTCACCGTTCACACCGCAGCTCACAACGCTGCGTGCCAGAGCCGGCGAGATGCTCTCGGCAATCTGAAATCCCGTCACGCCCTGCTCATACGAGCGAACAGATCCGTCAGGGAACGTAATTTTGATTTCCATATCTACAATATATGTTTGAAGTTAAAATTGCGTGCAAAGGTACTACTTTCTTTCCTAATAACCGAAAGTTTTCGCCGAAAAAGCACGCCATTTGCGGAAAAGTTCGTAACTTTGCCATCAATATGGAACAGAAAGTATTCGCAAAACTCATTGCCCAGCGCCTCGGTATTGCCGAAAACAATGTCGCCGGCACGCTGGCATTACTCGAAGAAGGTTGTACTATCCCGTTCATCGCACGCTACCGCAAGGAGCGCACCGGCGGACTGGATGAAGTGAAGATTGCCGCCATCAGCGAGCAGTTCGACAAGCTACGTGAACTGGCCAAGCGCAAGGAGACCATCGTCAAAACCATCACCGAACTCGAGAAGATGACGCCGGAGCTACAGCAGCGCATCGACCAGACATGGGAGGCCACAGAGTTGGAGGACATCTACCTGCCGTACCGTCCGAAGCGCCGCACACGTGCCCAGGTGGCCCGCGAACAGGGTCTGGAGCCGTTAGCACATATTCTTCTCCAGCAGCGCGAACGCGACCCCGAGGCTGCCGCACGCCGTTTCGTGGCAGGCGACGTTTCTGACGTCGCCACAGCCCTCAAGGGTGCTCAGGACATCATCGCAGAGATGGTCTCCGAAGATGAGCGTAGTCGCCAGCAGGTGCGTGGCGCCTTCCGCCGCACCGCTATCATCACGTCGAAGGTCGTCAAGGCGAAACAAGATACCGACGAGGCACAGAAGTACCGCGACTACTTCGACTGGCACGAGCCTTTGAAGCGCTGCACCAGCCACCGTCTGTTAGCCATGCGCCGCGGCGAGGCCGAGGGCATCCTGCGGCTGAGCATCGACCCCGTCAGCGACGAGGAGTGTGTGGAGCGGCTCAATCGCCATTACGTCTACGGTCATACGCCCTGTGGACGACTCGTAGCTGAGGCAGTAGAGGACGGCTACAAGCGACTGTTGAAGCCATCGATAGAGACGGAGTTCAGTAACCTCAGCAAGGAACAGGCCGACGATGAGGCTATCCGCGTCTTTGCTGAAAATCTGCGCCAGCTGCTGCTGTCGGCACCGCTGGGCCAGAAACGCGTCATGGGTATTGACCCAGGTTTCCGCACCGGTTGCAAGGTGGTGTGTCTCGACGCCCAGGGCAACCTGCTCCACCATGAGGCCATCTTCCCACATCCGCCGGTGAACCACCGTATGCAGGCCACTGTCCACGTGCAACAGATGATTCAAGATTACCACATCGAGGCCATCGCCATCGGCAACGGTACGGCGTCAAGAGAGACAAGAGCGTTTGTGGAAGAAGTTCTCTCATCGAGGAACGAGCTCGTTCCTCGTGTTTATGTTGTCTCCGAGGACGGCGCCTCTGTCTACTCTGCCTCAAAAGTGGCCCGCGACGAGTTTCCAGATGAGGATGTCACTGTGCGCGGAGCCGTCTCCATCGGCCGCCGACTCATGGACCCGCTGGCGGAGCTCGTGAAGATTGACCCGAAGAGCATCGGGGTGGGGCAGTACCAGCACGACGTAGACCAGACGAAGCTGAAACAGCAGCTCGACCAGACGGTGATGAGCTGTGTCAACGCCGTCGGCGTGAACCTCAACACCGCCTCGCAGCATCTGCTGCAATACGTCAGCGGACTGGGTCCGGCATTAGCGAAGAACATTGTGGATTATAGAAAGGAGAACGGCGCCTTCACCTCGCGTGCCCAGCTGAAGAAGGTGCCACGCCTCGGTCCGGCGGCCTTCGAACAGTGTGCCGGTTTCCTGCGTATTCCCGGTGCCAAGAACCCGCTCGACAACTCCGCTGTCCATCCCGAGAGCTATGCCATCGTTGAGCAGATGGCAAAAGATCAGAGTTGTACCGTAGCCGACCTAATTAATAATAAGGAGAAACGTCAGAGTGTTCAGCCCCAACACTATGTCACCAATGAGATTGGACTGCCAACGCTTACCGATATCATGCGTGAGTTGGAAAAGCCGGGTCGTGATCCCCGCGAACAGATTGAGGAGTTCCGCTTTGCCGAAGGCATTGAGAGTGTCGATGACCTTGTGGAAGGGATGGAACTGCCTGGTATCGTGACGAACATCACCGCCTTTGGCGCTTTCGTCGACATTGGTGTTCATCAGGATGGTCTGGTCCACATCTCACAGCTCGCTGACAAGTATGTCAAGGATCCGAACCAGGTGGTGAAACTCCACCAGCATGTATGCGTCCGTGTCCTGGAGGTAGATCGCCGTCGTAATAGAATATCGCTCAGTATGAGGGGAATACGCTGATTATTCCATAGGGAAGAGGCCGTAGAGCTTGGCATCGATCATATCGGTGACCTGCTTCAGGGCTTCGTTGCTTTCGCCAAATTTACAATTGTCGCCGTCAATGATGATGAGTGGACCAGGATAGGTCTTGATCCACTCCTCATAACGGCGTTCCAAGCCTTGCAGGTAGTCCAGGCGCATGGTCTGCTCGTACTCGCGGCCGCGTTTCTGAATCTGTGCCACGAGGGTGGGGATGGAGGAACGGATATAGATCATGAGGTCGGGCAACTTGACAAGCGACATCATCAGTTCGAAGAGATCGTTGTAGTTTTGGAAGTCCCGGTCGGACATCATCCCTTGACCGTGGAGGTTCGGCGCGAAGATACGGGCATCCTCGAAGATGGTACGATCCTGGATGATGGTGTCATTGGACTGTGAGATTTCAACCACCTCCTTGAAGCGTCGGCTAAGGAAGTAAACCTGGAGGTTGAATGACCAACGGGGCATGTCGGCGTAGAAGTCCTCAAGGTAGGGGTTGTCATCGACGGATTCGTAACGTGGCGTCCAGCCATAACGATGGGCGAGGAGCCGTGTAAGTGTGGTCTTGCCACTGCCAATGTTTCCTGCTACTGCGATATGCATTTTCTAATGACTAAATGTAAATTACTAATTATTCCGAAAAGAGTCCGAAGAGGGTCTGGTCGATGCGGTCAACGACTTGGGCGAAGTCCTGAGGACGATGTTCGAAGTCAAGCTGGTCCTTGTCTATGATCATGACGCGGCCCTTGTAGTTCTCATAGATGAATTGTTCGTAGCGGCGGTTCAGGTTGTCGAGGTAGTCGAGCTTGATGGACTGCTCGTACTCGCGGCCGCGCTGCTGGATGTTGCCCACGAGGTGGGGCACCGTGGCGCGGAGGTAAATCATCAGGTCTGGCAGTCGTACGAGCTGCATCATCTGGTTGAAGAGCTCCATATAAGTGTCGTAGTCGCGCTGCGAGATGTTACCCATGTCGCGGTTGTTCTGGAGGAATACGTAGACGCCCTCGAAGATGGTGCGGTCTTGGATAACGGTGTGGTCGGCCTGCTGGATAGCTATGAGGTCGCGGAAACGCTCCTTGAGGAAGAATACCTCAAGGGCAAAAGACCACCGTCGTATGTCGTTGTAATAGTCTTCAAGGTAAGGGTTACGGTCAACGACCTCGAAGCGTGGCTCCCAGTGGTAGTGGCGTGCCAGCATCTTGGTGAGTGTGGACTTCCCGCTTCCGATGTTACCTGCTATGGCGATGTACATAGTTTTGCGGCCTACGGCCTAATTCTTTTAGTCGGCTGACGCCTTGGTAAAAGCGGCAAAGCCGAGCGGATAATTGATGATTGTTACTTATGCCTGACTGTATTTGGCGATGGTGTCGACGAGGGCTGCGGGGTTACCCATGTCGTAACGCAGGGAGTTCAGACGGACGCCCATCATGCCAATGTTGGCGCGGACGGTCTCGAGGGCGGCGGTAAGCTCTATCTCGGCCTTGCTGTCAGAGGCGTCGGCACGCTCGATGTCGGCCTGGAGCTGGTCGAAGACCTCGGGTGTGAGAATGTACTGTCCGAAGACGGAGCAATACTCTTTCTGTCCTTTTTGGTTGCGCACACCAAGGAACTCTTCGGCATAGGAAGGTGTGGGCTTCTCGTAGAGGGTCGAGACATTGAGGATACGCTCATCCTTGTCTTCCCAGACACCCGACATGATGCCGAAGTGACTGACATCGTTGGACTCAACGGGGTATAGTCCGACGATGAGGCGGTTGTAGCGCTCGTACTCCTCGATAAGTTGCAGGGCACAGGGCTTGTTCGACAGCGAGCGGTAGAGGGTGTCACCGAGCATGAGCAGCACGGGCTCACCACGGGTGAACTCCGCGGCCTGGAAGACGGCATGTCCGAAGCCGCGTTTCTCCTTCTGATAGACATAGCGCAGGCGCTTGCCGATGTCGAGGATGCGGTTCTCGTACTCCTGACTCTCCTTGTTGAGCTTGTTCAGGTGCTCGGGGGCCAGTGGTCGTTCGAAGAAGTTGGCATACTGTTGGCGCTCTTCCTCGCTACCCAGAACGAGACAGATTTCCTCGATGCCGCTCTGTACGAGCTCTTCGAGGAGGATGAGGATGACGGGGCGCACCATGCCGTCGGGGCAGGGGATGGGGAAGAAGTCTTTCTTCAGTCCGCGCGTGGCGGGATAAAGGCGCGTGCCGAAGCCTGCCACGGGGATAATGGCACGGCGTACGGTGTGGACGGGGTTGATGGTCAGCGTGTAGGCCTTCATGCCCTGAAGATTCAGGTAGTCGACCAACTCGCACTGTGCCTCGGCCGAGCGTGCCAGGAACTGTACGGAGCCGTCGCCGTGGGAGCCCACACCCTTGCCGCCATAAACCAGGGGCTGTATCTTGGGATCGCTGAGAACGGCGTGCAACTTGGGTGACGTCAGCTCCTCGGGACACATCGGGGCAACATGGCTGTCGAAGAGGGCTTCGGCCTCAGTCATCAGGGCGCCGAGCTTCTCAACCTCGCCATTTGCCATGTACTGGATGGCACGTTTGACGATGTCCTGGTTCAACGGGCCTAGCGCCTGCTGCTCGCGCTCCTCGCGCTCGTTCGAGGCGAAGGGGTAGGCACGGTTCAGGTCGCGGAGGATGCGTACAGTATCCTTGTCGGCACAGAGGTCTGCGAAGACCCAGTGGAGTGTCTTCTTCACGTTGAGCGTCTGTACCTCGATTTCATCGCCGTCGAAGGTCATCAAGTTGGGTTTCACGCCGAAGGCGCAAGCCTGGTCCAGACGGCCGCAGCGTGACGAGGTACGTAGCTCGCCGACGTAGGCGATGTTCATCTCGCCAAGGGTGTTCAGGTTCAGGTTATATAATAAGTTGAACGCGCGCGCGACGAGGACACAGATGGCTGCCGACGAGCTGAGGCCGGACTTCATGGGCAGTGTCATCGACGTGATGCGTATGCGTACGCCGCCCACCTTGTACCACTCAAGCATATAGGAGGCGACGCCGGCGCAGTAGCAGTAGAAAGACCCCGACTTCGCGATACGCTTCAGTTCCTGTTCATCCATACGGCAGGCAAAGTCCTGCCACTGCGAGCCCATCTCCGGGGCTGTGCTCTGCATCTCGAAGATGCTCGATTTCTCGACTTCGGCATAGATGCCTTGCTCTATACCCGTGACGATAGCTGCACCTGGCGCGAGTTCTGCGTTCATCGTGCGGTAGTGTCCTGCCCAGTCGGTGTGCTCTCCAAAAAGACAGAGGCGGCCTGGAACGAATAGCTTAATCATAGACGTTTTCTTAGGTAGTTTATCGATTTAGTAAGGCCAAAGGTACAAAAAAAAAGGCAAAGTGGAAAGCAAAACGTGAAAAAAAATGTTTTTTCTTTGGCGTTTTTGTTTTTTTTACTTACTTTTGCACCCGACATCAATAATTAATAACCCGTTAAACCCCCATTTATTGCCTATCGGAACAGCTTTTACTTCATAAAAATTCAAAACGACATGAAGAAGTTTGAAGGAATGACCGACGAAGCGTTGGCATTGCTGTACATAGGAGGAGATAACCGGGCTTTTGACGAATTGCTGTCAAGAACTCAGACGAAGTTGTTCACATATATCATGTTCGTGGTCCGCGACCACGATTTGGCCGATGACATCTTCCAGGAGACGTTTGTCAAGGTTATCACGAAGCTGCATGAGGGCAAGTATACAGACTCTGGGAAGTTCATGTTCTGGCTGACGCGCATTGCCCATAACGTCATCATGGACTGGTACCGCCAGCAGAAGGCTGAGCACATCGTCGAGCCGACGGAGGACAACGACCTGTCGAACCTCCGCGGGGCATCGGTGCTTGACACCTTCCGTGAGACGGAGATGGTGAACGAACAGGTGCTGCTCGACGTGAAGAAGATGATGAACCTGTTGCCGCCGCCCCAGCGCGAGGTGGTCTATATGCGTTTCTACGAACAGCTGTCGTTCAAAGAGATAGCCGAGATGACGGGTGTCAGCATCAACACGTCGCTGGGACGTATGCGCTACGCCCTGATGAACCTTCGCAAGATGGCAAAGGAGAATAACATGGAATTAGTATTAGAGTAAATGTCGTTAATAGTTATTCTGCTATAACGACATTAAAGGGCTCTTAACTGGCTGATGACCGTCTCGGGGTTGTCGGCCTTGAAGACGTAGCTGCCGGAGACAAGAACGTCAACACCAGCGGCCACGAGCCGTGGAGCCGTCTCGCCCTGCACACCACCGTCGACTTCAATCAGTGCGTGGCTGCCGTGCTCGTCGATGAGCCGACGCAGGCGCTTTACCTTGTCGATGGTGTTCTCGATGAACTTCTGTCCGCCGAACCCGGGATTGACACTCATCAGCAGCACCATGTCGACGTCGCCGATGATGTCCTCGAGCAGAGAGACGGGCGACGAAGGGTTCAGCGTCACGCCAGCCTTCATGCCGGCATTGTGAATCTCCTGAACGGTGCGGTGCAAGTGGGTGCAGGCTTCCACGTGGACGTTCATCATCATGGCGCCGAGCTTTGCCGTCTGACGGATGTACTGCTCGGGATGCACAATCATGTAGTGGACGTCGAGGGGTTTCTTACACAGTGACGCCACGGCCTCGAGGACTGGGAATCCGAAGGAGATGTTGGGCACAAAGACGCCGTCCATTACATCGAGGTGGAGCCAGTCGGCCTCACTGCGGTTAATCATCTCGATGTCGCGTTCCAGATGCAGGAAGTCGGCAGCGAGCAGCGAAGGTGAAACCAGTGTCATTGACAATTACAAATCATTAATTATTAACTACTAATTCAAGCAGTACGCCAGACCGTTCTTCATGCGGTAGGTGTAAGCAAATTCCCTGATTCTCTTGAGCGTCTTTTCGCTCGGTGTTGTCTCTTCGCGAGTAAATATCTGCATAGGCTGTACGTTTTGTTTGTTATTAATATAAACGTAGGCCCATATCAATTTATTATGTCACTCGTCGAAATATTTTTTCAGATTACTCAACACGGCTGTTTTCAAGGTCTTTCATGCCGTTGACGAAAGCCGTGGCATCCATGCGTTTCTTGCCCGCCAACTGCAACTCGTCAATCTGTAACCACTCGTCGGCGCAGCCGACGTAGAGGTGACGCTTGTCGACCGACAGTCGGCCGACATTGCCGTCGGCAGCACGGCCGGTCTTCGTAGTCTTATAGAGCTTAAGTACCGTCTGTCGTCCGTCGGAACTGACGAGTGTCGTCCATGCACCGGGATAGGGACTCAGACCGCGCACGAAGTCATAGACGCGTTTTGCCGGCTGCTGCCAGCTGACCTCGCATGTCTCCTTGAAGATCTTCGGTGCGAGCTTGATGGCAGAACCATCAAGCACACTGTCCTGTGGGATGCTTTCCGGGTGTCCATCGGCAGCGATGATTCGCTCCAGCGTCTGTAGGCAGATGTCGGCACCGAGGTGCATCAGTCCGTCGTAGACATACTCCACATCCGCCGTGTCGGGGATGTCGAAGGGTAGTTGCATGATGATGCGGCCCGTGTCGATGTCTTTGTCGAGAAAGAAGGTCGTTACCCCCGTCTGCGTCTCGCCGTTGATGACGGCCCAGTTGATGGGTGCCGCACCGCGGTACTGAGGCAGCAGGGCGGCGTGGACGTTGAACGTGCCGTATTCGGGCATTGCCCAGACGATCTCTGGGAGCATCCTGAAGGCGACGACCACCTGAAGGTTCGCGTCGTAGGAACGCAACTCCTCGACAAATGCCGGGTCTTTCATCTTCTCGGGCTGGAGTACGGGCAGGCCCTGTTCCAAGGCATACTGTTTCACCGCCGACGGCTGCATCTCCGTCTGATGACGGCCTACGGGTTTGTCGGGCTGTGTCACCACCGCCACAACGTTATACTTGTTCTCCACCAGTGCCCGCAAGGTCTCCACGGCAAACTCTGGTGTACCCATGAAAATAATTCTCAGTTCGTTTTTCGTCATGTCGGTATTACGTTATAACGTTATTACGATCATTGATTAGTCTTCACTCATGTTTGATTAGTCCTCACTCATGTCGTGTACCATCTTCCTGTATAGCGTGTACAGCCGTTGTCGCGAGATATAGCCCTTCAAGCGGTTCTCACCATCGACGACGGGCAGCCAGTCGGCATGGGTCGCCTCGAACGTACGCATGACGCTGGTCATCGGCGCCGTTTCGCGTAGTGTGGCGGCAGAATCCTGCATGAGCTGGCTGGCCAGGAAATGGTGGTAGAGCTCCATGCGGAACATCACCTTGCGGATGCTGATGATGTCAATCTCGCCCAGCAGGGTGCCAGTGGCGTCGACGACGGGCAGCACGGCCGAGCGGCTGCGACTGATCTTGTTGACGATCTGTCCCAGCTCCATGTCGGGGCTGACAGCCATGTAGTCGTGGTCGATGACCGACTCGAGGTTCATCAGCGTCAGGGCGGCGTGGTCGGTATGGTGCGTCAGCAGGCGCCCCTCCTTGGCCAGTCGTGCCCCGTAGATGCTGTGTGGCTCAAAAATGTTGATGGTCAGGTAGCTCGATACAGCGACAATCATCAGTGGCAGCAGCAGGCTGTAGCCACCCGTCAGTTCGGCGATGAGGAAGATACCCGTCAGCGGGGCGTGCATGACGCCCGACATGACCCCGGCCATTCCCATCAGCGCAAAATTCTTCTCGGGCACATAGACGCCCACTTCATAGACGTTCCATATGCGTGCAAAGAGGAAACCGGCGAAGCAGCCCACGAAGAGGCTTGGTGCAAACGTACCGCCACAGCCGCCACCACCATTGGTGGCGCTGGTGGCGAAGACCTTCGTCAGCAATACCAGTGCGACGTAGAGCAGGAGCATCGATGACTGTCCTGCGAAGAGCGAGTTGTTCAGTACCTCGGTCCAGTCGGCCTCTGTCTTGCCGTTCAGCAGGAGGTTAATGCTGTGGTAGCCCTCGCCATAGAGTGAGGGAAAGAGGAAGATGAGCAGCGAGAGCATCGTGCCACCGATGGCCAGGCGGACGTACGGCTTGTCCTTAAAGCGCGCGAAGATGCCCTCGGCGAACCCCATCGTCCGCACGAAGTAGAGACTCATCAGTCCGCAGAAGACGCCCAGCAGCAGGCAGGCGGGAATGCGCTGCACGTTCCATTCGTTGTCCAGATGGAACGTGAACAGGGCTGCGTCACCGCTGAATACATAGGTGAAACAGGTGGCTGTGACACAGCTGACGAGGATAGGTAGCAGCGACGACATCGTCATGTCGATGAGTAGCACTTCCAGCGTGAATACCAGTCCCGCGATGGGTGCTTTGAAGATGCCTGCGATGGCACCGGCAGCGCCACATCCGACGAGTGTCATCAGCGTCTTGCGGTCAAGATGGAACAGCTGTCCAAGGTTCGAACCGATGGCGGAGCCTGTCAGCACGATAGGTGCCTCGGCACCCACGGAGCCACCGAAGCCGATGGTGATGGCCGAAGCGATGACGCTCGACCACGTGTTGTGTGACTTCAGTCGCGACTTGTTCGACGAGATGGCATAGAGGATGCGTGTGATGCCGTGTGAGATGTTGTCGCGAACGATGTAACGTACGAATAGCGACGTGAGGTAGATGCCGATGACGGGGTAGACCAGGTACAGCCAGTTCACGGAGTCGCTGGCGAACCGTCCTGTCAGCAGTGCGACGATGAGATTGATGATGCCGTGCAGGACGAACGCAGCCACCGCCGACAGGAATCCTACGATGAGCGCCAGGATGATGATGAACATCTTGTCGCTCATGTGCTCCTTGCGCCAGTCGTGCAGCCGGTGTAGCCAGTTTTTCTTTTGTCCTTCCTGCGTCATATCATTAACCTTTAAGCATTACTGTCGCAGTATCTCCACCTCACCGTTCTCCCGCAGACGGATGATGCTACTGGGTTTGTGGGGCTGGTGCTCCTGCCGACGGCTCCAGCAGACGTAGTCGACAGCCTCGACGATGCGCGGGTCTATGTCGCGGTAGTTCTGTGCTGCCGGTTCGCCGCTGATGTTCGCCGATGTGGAAACGATAGCCTTCTGGAAACGGTAGCAGAGTTCCTTTGAGAAGGCCTCTTGTGTGATGCGCAGGGCTATTGAACCGTCGTCGGCGATGAGGTTCGGAGCCAGATTGATGGCACCGTCGAGGATGAGCGTCGTCGGGCGGGCATCGCTGTCCGTCAGGCTGTCTATCAGCTGCCACGCCACGTCGGGCACGTTCCTGACATAGCGCTGCAAGCGGGCATCGCTGTCGACGAGACAGATGAGTGCCTTAGAATCGTCCCGCTGTTTGATGTCGTACACCCGTTTCACCGCCTCCGCATTGGTGGCATCGCAGCCGATGCCCCAGACTGTGTCGGTAGGGTATAGGATGGTGCCGCCACGGCGCATCGTCTCAACGGCATTCCGTATGTCTTCTTCTCTTGTCATCTTCTTTTATTATGACGTTATAACGTTATTCCGAAACAACGATAAAATATTTTAGAACTCCGAGGTAAAGTGGAACTGGATATGTTCAAAGTCCTGTTGTGCCATTGAGAGCACATAGCCGCTGTCTGCGAGGAACACGTCGCGCCCCTCTTTGTCCTTGGCCATGTACTGATACTTGCGCTTCTTGAACGCCTCCAGCTCCTTGTCGTCGTCGCTGCTGATCCAGCAGGCTTTATATAGGTGGACGGGCTCCCAGCGGCACTTGGCACCATACTCGTTCTCCAGACGGTACTGGATGACCTCGAACTGCAGTTGGCCTACGGTGCCGATGATCTTGCGGTTGTTGAACTGATTGACAAACAGCTGGGCAACACCCTCGTCCATCAGCTGGTCGATGCCCTTCTGCAGTTGCTTGGCCTTCATCGGGTCGTCGTTCTCGATATACTTGAACAGCTCCGGCGAGAACGAGGGTAATCCGCGGAAGTGAAGCTGCTCGCCCTCGGTGATGGTGTCGCCGATCTTGAAGATGCCGCCAGTGTCTGGCAGTCCGACGATGTCGCCGGGCCATGCCTCGTCGATGGTCGACTTGCGCTGGGCCATGAACTGCGTAGGCGAGGTGAAGCGCATGGTCTTGCCCTGCCGCACATGGAGGTAGGGCTGGTTACGCTGGAAACGGCCGGAGCACACCTTGCAGAAGGCGATACACGAGCGGTGGTTGGGGTCGATGTTGGCTGTAATCTTGAAGATGAAGCCCGTGAACTTCGGCTCCTCGGGCTGTACCTCGCGCTCCTCGGCCTTCGTTGGGCGTGGCGACGGTGCTATCTCCACGAAGCAGTTCAGCAGCTCCTGCACGCCGAAGTTGTTCAGCGCCGAGCCGAAGAACACGGGTGCTACCTCGGCCGAGCGGTAGGTCTCCACGTCGAACTCGGGGTAGACACCGTCCACCAGCTCCAGGTCTTCGCGCAGCTTGTTCGCATCCTGTTCGCCAACGCGGTTTTCGAGCTCTACGGAATCGAGCTCCACACTGACCTTCTCCGTCACGCGCTGTTTGTCGGGGGTGAAGAGATCCAGCTTCTGCTCGTAGATATTGTAGACGCCCTTGAACTTTGCGCCCTGGTTGATGGGCCACGACAGCGGGCGTACCTTGATTTCCAGTTCCTGTTCCAGCTCGTCGAGGAGGTCGAATGGGTCACGGCCCTCACGGTCCATCTTGTTGATGAAGATGATGACGGGCGTCTTCCTCATGCGGCAGACGGTCATCAGCTTACGCGTCTGCGTCTCCACACCCTTCGCGCCGTCCACCACGATGATGGCGCTGTCGACGGCCGTCAGTGTGCGGAACGTGTCCTCAGCAAAGTCTTGGTGACCTGGGGTGTCTAGAATGTTCACCTTGTATTCGATATCCTTGCCATCGGGTGTATAGTCGAACTCCATGACCGATGTCGACACTGAGATGCCACGCTGTTTCTCGATATCCATCCAGTCGGAGGTCGCTGTCTTCTTGATTTTGTTGTTCTTTACGGCGCCGGCCACCTGAATCTGTCCGCCAAAAAGCAGGAATTTTTCTGTCAGCGTTGTCTTACCGGCATCCGGGTGCGATATAATCGCAAACGTCCTTCTTCTTTCAATTTCTTCAAGCATTGTTTTCTTTTTATAGGTGTTCAGGCGAGCAAGCTCGGAACCTGATTCATCAATTGTCAATTATCTTTTTATTCTCCTTTGGCGTTAACGTAATGGCCGTCGGGACCTATTTCGCGGCCTTGGATATTCTTGTCGATTGGATTCTCATGGAACAGGTTCTTGGCACCAGGCTGGTCGCAGAGGTTCATGGTGCCGAGATTCTCAGTCGGGTGGTATACGGCACAGCCCAGCAATGTGAATTCACGGTCAAAGCTGAAGAGCGTGGCGTCACCCCAGTTGGCATAGAACCGACAGTCCTCGAACACAACCCCCACACAGCCCCGACTCTCAATCAGCGAATACTCGCGGTTGTTGAAGAAGTCACAATGGGTGCAGCTGACAGCCTCGCAGTCACGCAACTGCATGATGCCGTAGGTACAGTCGTGGATGTTGCTGGAATAGAATGAGAAACTGTTGGTGCCGTCGAGGTCGAGGCCATAGGTACCACAGCCATAGAGGTCGCAGTCGGCAACCATATTTCTCCATCCGCGCTTCATACCGATGACACCACCCTGACAGTAGCCACCCTCGGTGTGACCGATGGTGAGGTTTCTAACCGTACAATTATTACAGTCGATGAAGTTCAGGCAGAAGGCGTAACGCGGCTCCACCACGATGCGCGAGTTCTGCTCACCCTCGATGAGCAATTGCTTCATGTTGACCAGTGTCAGCTGGCGACCGTCAAATACCTCTTCGCTGACTACTGTCTCGCGGTCCCCACCGACACCATTCGAAGCATCGGGCATCCACATCTTGAAGCGGGTGCGGAAGTTGCTCTGATCATTGAGAATCGGCGTCAGGTTAATCTCAGTATTCTTGGCCACAAGCACGTTGCGGTTAGAGCCCAGGGCATTCAGAAACTGCTCGGCGGTATAGACGCGGATATAGTCGTCGTCCTTGTACTTGATGTTCTCGCCAAAGCTACCCGTAGGTGCCGACACTTGTACGTTGCCAGCCGGACGCCCCAGCTGCTCCTGGTCGAACTTGGCGCCGTTCCACTTCATCAGAACCTGTACCTCATTCTGAGGGGCATGAATCGTAGCCATGATGTCCTTACCTGACTGGGGCAGAGCATAGGTTACTACCTTCTGCGTGTGAATGCCGGCACCAAGTTCAGTATTGAAGGTGTGCACCATCCTTTTCGTCTGGTTGTCGTAGGTATAGAACTTCAGACCTGTGAACTGTGCCGTTACAGGCTTACCCTGCTCAATGCATCCCCTGTTCACGGCCAGCAGCTTGTGTTGCTGGTCCTTGCAGTTCCAGTAGCAGAGTTCGGTGTAGCTATAGGTATTGCCGGTATAGCGCTTGTCATAACGCACGAATCCGTTCTTGACGTCGACAGTAAACGAGGCACCGTTGCTTAGCGCCTGACCCTTCTGGTGATGTGTCCAGTCGTCCAGAATGCCGTTAATCATCTCCTCGTCGTCTTCCTGCGAGAGATAGGCGGTCACGAAGTCGGCAATGGTCGGGTTCTTGCCACTATAGTGGATGCGGATGCCCTGTGCCAGAATTGTCATGCCCGTCATGAGGGCGATGACTATAAAAAAGATTTTCTTCATATACTTAAGAGTTTTGCTATGCACTCCCGTAACGACTCTTCCCAATACGGTATCTCTATACCATAGGTTTGCTTTATTTTTGTTTTGTCTAATACGCTGTAGTGCGGCCGACGGGCTGGGGTGGGGTATTCCGATGTGTGCAGCGGACGGACACGGCACGTCGTGATGCCTGCCAGACGGTGGATGGCCTTCGTGAAGTCATACCACGACGTTACACCCTCGTTTGAGAAGTGGTAGATGCCCGGCTTGATGTCCTGGCCGATGGCGGCAAATATAGCCACGGCCAGGTCGCGGGCATACGTCGGCGTGCCTATCTGGTCGAAGATGACGCCCAACTCTGGCTTCTCCTTGCCTAAACGTAGCATTGTCTTCACGAAGTTGTTGCCGAAGGTGGAGTAGAGCCACGCCGTGCGGATAATCATCGTCCGCCGGCAGGCCTCCATGACCGCCTTTTCGCCAGCCAGCTTCGTACGGCCGTAGACGCTGTCGGGACAGACGGCATCGGTCTCAATGTATGGCGTATGGTTAGTACCGTCGAAGACGTAGTCGGTGGAGATCTGTATCATCCAGCCGCCGCGCTTCTCCACGGCAGCTGCCAGATAGCCGGGAGCCACGTGGTTCAGCAGGTCGCACAGCGCGGCGTTCTCTTCGGCCTTGTCGACGGCGGTGTAGGCGGCGCAGTTGACGATGCCGTTAATCTGGTTCTCGTTCACAAATCGCTCGACGGCCTCGCTGTCGGTAATGTCCAGCTCCTGTACGTCTGTATTATAATAGGTGTGCTCCGTGTGCTGCTGCTCCAGCAGCTGCATCTCGTTGCCCAGTTGTCCGTTACATCCGGTAATTAGTATGTTCATCTTATAATGCTTAATGCTTAATGCTCAATGCTTAATGCTTAATCCCCAAATCGCAGTCCTTCTTCCTTGTCTTTTTTATAATAGTCGGAGAGCATCCCGATGAAGGTGGTGATCTCTTTAACGGCATGCGCCGTGTTGGGCGTAATTTCCTTCTTCTGCAGACGTAGCATCATCACGCCGTAGAGCGCGTTCATGCACGTCTCAATCTCGTTCTCCTGCTTGTCGGCACCGCGGTTGCGCAGCTCGACGATGAACGGCAGCACCTTGTAGTAGGCGGCGTTGTAGAACGGGAACTTTGGCGACGCCAACAGCTGCTGGTGCAGGTCGCTGAGCATCTGCATCGTCACACGGTTTATCTGTAGGTGTCCCTGTTCGCGACAGCCCTCCTGGTTCATCATGCGTATTAGGTTGCCAAACCAGTCCACCTCCTCTTCTTTCTGTTCGTCGGTGTAGTCGAAACGCTCGACATATTCCGTCTTGATGCGCTGCAGCGAGCAGCCGAAGGCGCGTATCGTGTCCTCTACCTGCCACATATAGAGCAGGTACTCGGCAATGTTCTTCTTTCTTAGTTCTTGAGCTATAAACACCTTTTTTATTTACGATTTAGCGATTTTCGATTTACGATTTTACTATTTACGATTTAGCGATTTTCGATTTTCGATTTACCATCTCAGCAGGTTTGTGGTGGTGCCCAGCAGCATGATGATGGAGCCGATAATCACGGCCACGCCGATGACCTGGTTGATAAGCTTGATGCCGTTGTTGTCGAACTTCGTACGTATCTGGTCGACGAGCCACGTCAGTCCCCACCACCACAGCATGGCACCGCCGACGATGCTGGCAAAGCCCACGAGCATCTCGAACGGATGGCTGGGCAGCACGAAGGCAAACTGTGCGAACATGGCCAGGAAGAGGAAGATGATCAGGGGGTTCGAGAACGTCACCAGGAAGGCCGTCCACGTGTTGTACCACAGCGTGCCTTTCTGCTGTCCCGACTGGTGCATCTTCTTCGTCGGGTCTGTGCGGTAGGTGTAGAACCCGAAGCACAGCAGCATGATGCTACCTGCTATCTGCAAGTAGAAGCGGTTCTGGTCGTTGCTGATGAGGTCCATGACGAACGACATACCAAAACCGGCGATGGCGGCATAGATGATGTCGCTGATGGCCGCTCCCAGTCCTGTGGCGAAGCCGTACCAGCGTCCCTTGTTCAGTGTGCGCTGTACACAGAGTATGCCCACCGGCCCCATCGGCGCCGATGCAATCATCCCAATGAGTATCCCCTTGAAGATGAAGTCCAGGATGTTGATAGGCATATGAAATGGCATATCGCTGGCAAAGGTACACTTTTTTGTGCAGTTTATGAAGATAAAGAAGTTAAAGAAGTTAAAGAAGGCGGGAAGTTTGGAAGTTTTCGCTATCTTTGCACCATACTAAGAACAAAAAACATAAAAACAATCGGAATCATGAACGAACAGCAAAGTAACAAACCGTACGTCATCGGTTTGGATCTTGGAGGAACGAACTCCGTGTTTGGCATCGTCGATGCACAGGGTGACATCAAGGCCACCACAGCCATCAAGACTGGCGGATTCGCGACGGCCCAGGACTATGTAAACGCCTGTGTCGAGGCCCTGCAGGTCATCATCGAGCAGGTTGGCGGCATCGACACCATCAAGGCGATGGGCATCGGTGCCCCCAACGCCAATTATTATAATGGTACGATAGAGTTTGCACCCAACCTGCCGTGGGCTCACGACGGCGTGGTGCCTCTGGCCGATATGTTCAACAAGGCGCTGGGCATCCCCGTGGTCATGACCAACGACGCCAATGCGGCTGCCGTTGGCGAGATGGTCTACGGCGTGGCACGTGGCATGAAGAACTTCATCGTCATCACGCTCGGCACGGGTGTCGGCTCGGGTATCGTCGTCAACGGACAGTTGCTCTACGGCCACGACGGCTTCGCCGGCGAGTTGGGCCACGTGACGATGGTACGTGGTGAAGAAGGTCGTCTCTGTGGCTGTGGGCGTACGGGCTGTCTGGAGACCTACTGCTCGGCAACGGGTGTGGCACGCACGGCACGCGAACTGCTGGCAAAGACCGACCGTCCGTCGCTGCTGCGTGACATGAAGGCCGAGGACATTACCTCGCTCGACGTCTCAATAGCTGCCGGCAAGGGCGACGAGCTGGCCAACGAGATCTATCAGTTCACGGGAAAGATGCTGGGTGAGGCGTGTGCCGACTTCGCAGCCTTCTCTTCGCCCGAGGCGTTCATCTTCTTCGGCGGTATGGTGAAGGCTGGCGAACTCATCATGAAACCCATCCGCGAGGCCTATGACGCTCATGTCATGAACATCTTCCGTGGCAAGGCGCAGTTCCTGGTCAGCGGTCTCGATGGTGCGTCAGCCGCCGTCCTCGGCGCTTCGGCCATCGGCTGGGATATATAAAGGGAATCCCCAATACAAGAGGTTGTGTCATCTTACCACAACGGATTTCACGGATTATACGGATTGTCTAAGTTGCTGATTATCAGTAGAACTTAAATCCGTATAATCCGTGAAATCCGTTGTTTTTGAATATATCTTGTAGAATGATACAATCGTTATCCGTGCGTTCTTAGTCGGCGGCCTCGAACTCCTCGAGGAAGCGGGTGTCGTTCTCGGAGAACAGACGGAGGTCGTTGACACGGTACTTCAGGTTTGTGATACGCTCAACGCCCATACCGAAGGCATAGCCAGAGTAAATCTTTGAGTCGATGCCGCACTGTTCGAGCACGTTCGGGTCGACCATGCCGCAACCGAGAATCTCTACCCAGCCGGTGTGCTTACAGAAGCCGCAGCCCTCGCCGCCGCAAATGAAGCACGAGATATCCATCTCGGCACTGGGCTCGGTGAAGGGGAAGTAGCTGGGGCGCAGGCGGATCTTCGTATCGGCGCCGAACATCTCTTTGGCGAAGCTGAGGAGCACCTGCTTCAGGTCGGTGAACGACACGTTCTTGTCGATATACAAACCCTCCACCTGATGGAAGAAGCAGTGGGCACGGGCGGTGATGGCCTCGTTGCGGTAGACGCGGCCAGGGCAGATGACGCGGATGGGGGCCGTCAGCTTGCCGTTCTCGTCGTGCATACGCTCCATGACACGTGCCTGGACACTCGATGTGTGTGAGCGCAGCAGGATGTTCTTGGTGACGTCGTCAGGATGCTGCGAGACGAAGAACGTGTCCTGCATGTCGCGGGCGGGGTGGTCGGCGGCGAAGTTCATCTTCGTGAACACGTGGAGGTCGTCCTCCACCTCGGGACCGTCGGCCAGCACGAAGCCCATGCGCGAGAAGATGTCGATAATCTCGTTCGTCACGATGGTCAGCGGGTGGCGTGTGCCCAACTTTACGGGGTAGGGGGTGCGTGTCAGGTCCATCTGTTCGTCGCCGGTCTCCTGTGTCTCGCACGCCTCGCGCAGCTGGTTGATGCGCTCCGTGGCCAGCGTCTTCAGCTCGTTGATCTTCATGCCAACAGTCTTCTTCTGGTCGGCAGCGACGTTGCGGAAGTCGTTCATCAGGGCAGTAATCTCGCCCTTCTTACTGAGGTATTTCAGACGCAGCTGCTCCACCTCTTCGGCGTTCTTGGCACTCAGTGTCTGTACTTCTTTTAGAAGCTCGTCTATCTTGTCGATAATCATAGCAAAAACAGTTTTTTCAAAATTTGCGTGCAAAGGTAGAAAAAAAAACTGAATTATGAATTATGAAACAAAAAAAATATGTAACTTTGCACGTTGATTTGAGAGAATAGCTCATGAATAGGCTTTCTATAGCGGTCGTAGCGCTGGTATTGCTGATGCTGTCGTGCAAAGGAAACCGGACGGCGAGTCCCATTGAGGTTCCCGCAGATTCCGTGGCGTCTGAAGTGGCTGACACGGAGGATGTGGACACGCTGGAACAGTTGATTGCCGACACACCGATGCCGCAGGCTGCCGACGAGCTCTTCGACGACTTCCTATTCAACTTCGTGGCCAACAAGCGTCTGCAGATGGAGCGTGTGCTCTTCCCGCTGAAGACGACGCGTAACGGCGACACGACGCAGACGGCGCGCGCCGACTGGCGGATGGAGCGTTTCTTCATGCGCCAGGGCTATTACACGCTGCTCTTCGGCTCGCGTGGCGAGATGGCCCAGATGAACGATACGTCGCTGACGGAGGCCACCGTCGAGAAAATCTACTTCAATACGGGTGCCGTCATCCAGTATCGGTTCCGCCGTCTGCGCGGTGCATGGATGCTGACACAGGTAGACACACAGCCCATCCAGGCTAATGCCAACTCCTCGTTCCTGCAGTTCTACCACCGTTTCGTCACCGACTCACTGTTTCAGGGCGAGAGCCTGGAGGAGACGGTGCAGTTCGAGGGGCCTGACCCTGACGACGACTTTGCACAGATGGAGGGCATCCTGACGCCCGACACGTGGCCCGCCTTCGCACCGGAGCTACCTGACAAGATGATTTATAACATCGTCTACGGCCCGCGCAAGCCCCGTACCGACCGCATCATCTTCATGCTGCGAGGCATTGCCAACGGCTTGGAGACGGAATTGACTTTCCGTCGGCATGGTGACCAGTGGCGGTTGGCGAAATTGAGAGATTGAGAAATTGAGAGATTTTTGTGATTATAGTCTGAAGCAGCACAACACCTTTGGCATCGAGGCCAAGTGTACGCGGTTCCTGGAGTACGAAGACGTACTCGAGGCACGGGCGGTGGCAGCAATCCTGAGGGAGTCGGGACTTCCTTATATGATTATCGGCGGCGGCAGTAACCTGCTGCTGACCAAGGACTTTCCGGGTATCGTTGTGCGCTCGGCCATCAAGGGCTATACCTTCGAGACCGACGGTGACAGTGTCAGGATGACCTGTGGCAGCGGCGAGGTGTTCGATGATATGGTGGCTGCGAGTATCGATGCCGGCTACTACGGTATGGAGAACCTGTCGCTCATTCCCGGCGACGTCGGGGCCTCGGCGGTGCAGAATATCGGGGCCTACGGTGTGGAGGCTAAGGACTTCATTGTCAGCGTCCGTATGGTTGACATCGCCACGGGCGAGTCCCTCAACGTCGACAGCGAGGCCTGCGCTTACGGCTACCGTCAGAGCCGTTTCAAGAACGACTGGAAGAACCGCTTCCTTATTACTCATGTGACCTACGCCCTCTCGCGCACCTTCACCCCGCGTTTGGACTATGGCAACATCCGCGCCGAACTGGAGCGCAGGGGTATCACGGAGCCTACCGCCCGCCAGCTGCGCCAGACCGTCATTGACATCCGCAACGCGAAGTTGCCCGACCCCAAGGTGACGGGCAATGCCGGCAGCTTCTTCATGAACCCCGTCGTCAGCCGTGCGGCCTATGAGGAGCTGGCGTCCCGCTATCCTGATATGCCACATTATTATATAGATGCCGACCACGAGAAGATTCCTGCCGGTTGGCTCATCGACCAGTGTGGCTGGAAGGGCCGTTCGCTGGGTCGCGCCGGCGTCCATGACAAGCAGGCGCTGGTGCTCGTCAACCTCGGCGGTGCCACGGGCGACGAGATTGTCCGTCTCTGCGAGGCCATCCGTCGGGATGT
>Ga0326511_10000479_pt1 | contig 35037 bp, 55 predicted proteins | sample 0_2496_0518_D_FD_203701 | JGI IMG/M metagenome (GOLD analysis project Ga0326511, IMG submission 203701) | Bovine rumen microbial communities from UC Davis, California, United States - 0_2496_0518 | ecosystem: Host-associated > Mammals > Digestive system > Stomach > Rumen | place: USA...
AGCCCCGCGAAAAACTCAATCATACATTCACCCCCAACGCCGCCCGCCAGCAAGCAGGGCAAAGCATCCGTTTATTTTCGGCGTTGCATTGGTTTTCATAGCGGCCTGTCATCCCTAAGCCCTTGGGACAAACGCCGTCAAGAATCATCATGTCGAAGAACAAGCCGTCAGCCGCTATGATTGTCTGCAACGCCTTTTTGATTTTTTCGTTTTGTTTTGTCACGCCACCGTCTCCCTTTCGATTTGTCGTATCGCCGCGTCAACCAACGCCTTGTTAAACCTATCCTTGATTTCTTCCTCGCGCCCTTCCCAACCATGCAAAACGAAGGTCACGTTGCACCCCGCCGCCGTCGTTTTGTACTCAACGCCGTCTTTCAGCTTGCGCGGCAGTTTCATTTCGCCGCCCCCTTTCCGTCAAACAGCGCGAAAACCTTTTCAGCAAACGCCCGCGCCTTTGGAATGTCTTTTTCTTCCATGCAACTGATTTTATTAATTCCTAATTGCCGATTAACCCCAAACGCGATAAAGTCCCGCATCCTGCGCCGACTGCAACTATCGTATTTTTTCGGGAAACTTCGTTTTGCCGTTTCTTCGCAAGCATTGTCAAGCCAAGCTACAAAATCACGAACGGCAACGTTATGGTATATTGAACCTTCCCGCTTTTTTGATATATTTTCGCTTAAAGTTATCCATTGGCAGTTATCGGGCGAATAACCTTTATCATTATTGATACGGTCAATCGTAAGTGATCGGCTTCGGTTGTGCCCTGCGTTTATCGGCGGGTCTTTATAGCCATGCGTCAAAGCCCATTCGCAAAAAGCCTCAAAGTTATTTCGCCATTCGTCGCAAATCGTAATGCCGCGCCCGCCGTAGTGTTTGTAGTTTTGTGCGTTTTTGTTGTAACACCGTTGTTTCATAGCCGCCCAAATTCGATATAGCCTTGTATGCCAGTATCCTTCTGTCATAGCGTCCCTCCTTTCGCCGTTTCCTCACGAAGCGTGAAGCGCGTCGGCAAAAAAAATATTCATATCGAAGTCAGGAAATGCGGCTTTGAATTTGTTCATAAATTCTCGGCTCGGCTTTCGATTTTCGCTTTCAATCTTGGTATATAACGAAAGCGAAACGTCAAGCAGTTCCGCCATTTTCTCTTGTGAAAGATTTCGCCCTTTCCTAAACTCCTTCAAGTATTCCATTTCTGCACCCCCTTTCACGGTTCGTGTGGTTCCTTATATAAAATACTACACACTATGTGAAAAGTCAAGCGTTTTATAAAAAATTTTTCACCTATCGTGAAATAGCAAGGATTTTCACACTATGTGTAGTATTTTAGTATTAAAGGGGGGACAAACAATGATGCGCTTGAAAGAATTGAGGAGAAAAAAAGATATTACGCAAGAAGAATTAGCCAAGCAATTACAGCTTTCCCCTAGTACAATAGGAATGTATGAAACAGGACGGCGCGAGCCAGATTTTGACACCCTTCAAATGATTGCCGATTATTTCCACGTTTCAACTGATAGCTTGCTAGGGCGTGATATTAACCTATACGAAATGCGCGACACAAAGCGCGTCCCCGTCATTGGCACGGTTCGTTGTGGCGCGGGCGGCGTTGCTTATGAATACGTTGACGAATATATAACCGTCGATGATACATACCGCCCCGACGAAATGCGCGGTTTTCGCGCCGAAGGGGACAGCATGGAGCCGGAAATACACGACGGCGACATTTGCCTTGTCCATCTGCAAGAAGAAGTGCCGGACGGCGCGTTGGCGGTTGTCGTTATCTGCGACGGCGCGGACGAAGGCGAAGGGACAATAAAGCGCATACACAAGCAGGACGGCGCGATTATACTACAAGCAACCAACCAAGCATACCCGCCGCGAATTTTTACGGGCGAGAACGCGAACAAGGTCAGGATTGTCGGGCGAGTGGTTGAAGTGCGGCACAAAACGATATAGGCAACTGTTCGGGATTTCCGACAACTTGCAACTTTGATACAACTTCGATACAACTTTGATACAACAAAAAAAGAACCGCCTCAAGGGCGGCTCATTGTCATGTCATGATATTTTATTGTGAAAGCGTGATTTCATGCAAACCGCCGCCATATATGCCCGCGTGTCTACTGATTGGCAAGCTGAACACGGGTACAGTCTCGAAACGCAAGTATCAGCCTGCGAAAAATACGCCCGCGATTTGGGCGCGGTATCGGTCACAAAATATATTGATGATGGCTACAGCGGCGCGTATCTTGACAGGCCACGCCTTGACGCGCTACGGGACGCGCTACGGGCGAAAATATACGACGTTGTAATAGTCTATACCCCCGACAGATTAGCCCGCCGCCTGTCGCACCAATTACTAATTACCGAAGAAATTGAGAAAAGCGGCGCAACCCTGCATTTTGTCAACGGCGAATACAAGCAAACGCCCGAAGGTCAACTTTTCTTTCAAATGCAGGGGGCTTTCAGCGAGTACGAACGCGAAAAGATAAAAGAACGCACCATGCGCGGGAAACGCGGCAAGCTGAAAAGCGGGAAACCGATTTCAGATCACGGCGTTTTTGGCTATGCTTGGGACGAAAAAACAAAAGATTACATTGTCAACGAACCGCAAGCCGCAATAGTCCGGCAAATATTTGATATGTATATAAGCGGCGAGTATGGCGGGACGGATGCCCTTGCTGTCAAGCTGAACGAAATGAACATACCGTCCCCCGGCGGCAAAAAATGGCTAGGTTCAAATGTCTGCCGCCTATTAAAGAAGTCCATGTACACGGGCGAATATTACGCCTATAAAGAATACTCGAAGAAGCTGGACGCGCACAAAAGAACAAGCACAACGCGCCCGGAGAATGAATGGATTCCGATGCAGTGTCCCGCGATTGTCAGCAAAGAAACATTCGACGCGGCGCAACGATTACTAGACGCGAACAAGAAACGCCGAAAACGAAAACTAGAAACGAAACAATACCTATTGCAGGGTGTTATGAAATGCGCCCGTTGTGGCGCGTCTATCGTCATTCGCCGTCCGGCCAGCGGGGCTTATTATACTTGCTTTAACGCCGTGCGCGTCGGAAGCGATACAAAATGCCATGCGCGATACGCGAAAACGGATATTGTTGACGCCGCTTTCTGGGAAACCTTAAAACAGATATGCAAAACGCCGAAAAAACTAGCGGCTTATATAAACGCAACTGACAAAACCGCGCCCCGCGTTGATGATACGCAGAAATTAAAAGAACGCCTTACCAAGATTGACGCAGAAAAAGCCGCCATTGTCGAATGGTACACAAGCGGATATTTAACCCAAGCCGCCGCCACCGCGAAACTTGAAGCCTTGACAGGTGAAGCGAAACGCATACAAGAAAAGTTATCTGCGCCGAAAACCAACGAAAGGGCGATTGATATTGCGCGGATATACAACCTTGTCAAGAATTGCGACGGCAGTTTTGAAGCAAAAAAAAATATCGTCCACGCGATCATAGAAAGCGTTATCTATGAACGAGTGGACGAAACGCACAAAAACGGGAAATATGATATTAGGTTTTTAATTCACTTCATATAATGTGATTGCAGGATGCGCTTTTAGTAGTTCGTTTCCGTCCGTCATTTTGATAGCCGATGCAAAGAAACTACTAAAATGAAAAGTCCCGGATTTCTCCGAGGCTCCCCAGCGGCCTCCGCAAAGTGCCGCCGCAATTGCTTATATTATAGCACGTTCACCGCGAAACGGCAACGCCAACAGCGACAAGGCATAATACTTCCCATATATTCCTTTGGTTCCTTAACCGTCCCTCAATTTTGTCCCGCTCTTTCTCGTACTGCTTGAATGATTCGCTTGCTTTCGCTAATTCTTCGTTCGCTATCTGCAACGAGTTCCGCGCACTCTGCGTTTCGCTCCGCGCTATCTGCAATTCGTTCCGTAGCTTCGTCAATTCTTCCTGCGATTTCGTCAACAGATTCAACGCTTCGGTCAATTCGCTGTCCTGCGTTGTCAATATGGCCTTGAGCGTCGCGTTGTGCATTTCCAGTGTTGCTAAGTTCTGTTCTAACGTCGTTAGCTCTGTCTCGCTGATTTGATACGTCTGGCTCTCGGAGCATATACCAACACAAGGCAAGGATAAACACAAAAACGCCGATATAAGCAAGATATTTAATAGTCTTGTTTTCGTCCACATTTTGCACCTCCGAAAAACTTGGCAAATTTTCATATCAACTTGGCAACCTATGAAAAAAAACGGCAATTTTTCATACTTCAATTTCTTGCGACAAGTCCCACGGAGGATTCCCAACCCATAGCGTATAGTCTGTCATGTTGAGTTTTACGCCGGGGAAAACCTCCTGTAACTTGGCAAGCGGGAATTGATAATTTTGCATAACGTCACGGACGCGCCGTAGCTCGTTATCCGAAAGCGGGATATTAGATTTTATAATCATACTTGTACCGCCTTTTGATTCCACAAGTGCTGATAATACAAAGCCTTTGCACGCAGTACGTCGCCGCCTCGGCTCCCATCTGTGGCGTAGGGATCATATTCGGGGCTTTCTTCCGTTCCCAAATATTCAAGGTCGCCTCGCGTGTCGCCGTCGCCGTATTCGTCATTCCACCAAGCGTAACAATGATGGGGTTCTGCGCCGTCCTCATTGTTTGCCGCTTCGCCGTGAGTCATAATCCACTCTTTGTCAATCGTGAGCCAAAGATTATTTGCAAGCACGGCGATAATCTGCGCCATGATTTGGATTTGCTCGTCGGTCGGCGGTTCGTCGCCCAAATCGTTAGACCCTGCGCCGTAGCACCCGCAGATAGCGATACCAACGCCGCCCGTGTTACGTTTCCATGTGTGCTCTAGGATTTCGGAAAAATCGTCAGTGCTGACGTATATTTCGCCGTCGCCCGTAATGCTGATATGATAATCTTCGAAAAGCGTGTCATAGTGTCCTGCCGTCCAGTGTAGATAGATTTTCGGCGCGTTGTATCCTACAGAACGAGCGTCTTCATAAAGTGCATCACGACTAGCCGACGCAATATCCCCGATTTCTTGCAACGTAACCTGTCTCATTTTCCCGCCCCTTTCGATTGCGGCTTTTCGCCCGCCGCTGAATTGTATTTGCTGTCTACATAATGTTTGCCAAGTTGAACTCCCGCCACAGTTAAAAGTCCACTTATAGCCGTAACGCACGCGCCCAAGCCCTGCCAAACGCTCCCTAAATCGAATTTAAGCCCATAGAACCCGTTAGCGTAAAATCCGATAAACCAACTAAACAGGACAAGCACAACTAAAAACAGGATAATGACTCCTGCTAAAATGATAATTTGGCTTAGATGATGCTTCGACCAGTTCGCAAGTTCAAGTAAATTGCTTTTGAAACTACGCATTACCTCCATAAAATACCCCCGTTTCGATTCTCGCCGCCGTAAACCGCCCTAGAACCGTTTTTCTTTCGCCGCGCAATAGTTTGTATTCGCCGCTTAGTTTTTGGCTAATACGGGCGATTTCTCGCGGTCATTTTTCAGCGTGCTCAAAACGAATCATTTTCATTAACTCATCGAGGCGCGCGTGTGCCGATTTTGCCCGTTGGTCGATTTCCGCAACTTTAACGTCGAGCAAATGATGCGCTTCTTCCATCGAATGAAGCTGTGCGTCCATTCGTCGAAGGGTATCGTCAAGGCGAATGATTGCCTCGTTGAGAGGACGAAGTACCGCGAAGTGGAAAGCCGTCGCGCAAAGTCCGGCTACTGATACAATTTGTCCCATCGTTTCCCAGTTCATCATTCGCCCTCCCTCTCGAAATAAAACGCCACGCGATTCGCGATCATGGCGCGGGTGTCGTATTTCGCGTCAGTGTCAATTTTCCAACCAATTAAGTTGTTCCAGTGCACAACATAACCAAACGCCGAAAAAATAGGCGCAATATTTTTATACATAAACGCACCGAAAAGCCCATCTGAAAAAATCTCCCGCACAAATATCGTGTTTGCGCTAGTCTTGATTTCAAGATTCGGCGATACGGTCAATCCAAGAAGGTAAAAGCAAAAGCCGTAAGCGTTGTTGCGCGTTAACCAAATACAACGGCAAATATAACGCTTGATTCGTTCAATGAAAGTAAAATGATAATCGACACAAACGCAATACCAACGCTCACGATTGACAGATTTAAGGTATGAATCAGTGTCGAGATATTCCCGATAGTGCCTGTCCCAATCGTACTGTAACCAATCCGGCGCAATATGTTTTATGTCGCTAGGATTGCACGAATTGTCCCAAGTCTGCCAGTAATGTAAAAAGGACGGCAATTCGCCGTCCTCGTCACAAAACAAAAGCACGATAGGATTCGTTATGTAGCATATAACCGAAAGCACAAGGGACAGGATAAAGTAAATCAGCCAAAGAATCATTTTTTATCCTCCGTTGCTTCATCTTCTTCCTGCTCAACAGGTGGTACATACCGCACACACTTCGGATTGTTGCATACCCACTTCGGCGCGGTTTCCGTCCCGTCGTTTCTCATTTTCTGGGTACATCTTACGCATCTAGGGTTAGGCTTCGCCATTGTCCTCTACCTCCGTTTCGTCGTCCGGGATTTTCTGATATTCCTCGTCGAACCATGCGTCCAAGTCCGCCATGTCCTGCGCGACAGATTGCGCGGTTTCGGTGTCGCCTGTCATCGTCGCCGTCGTGTAGGCTTCGCAAAGGTTCGCTTTTTCCTGCCGATATTCTGCCGTCAGATTTGCGATTTGCTCTTCCTTCGTCGGAACATAAGGAACAGGCGGGTGAAGTTCCTGCCATTCCTCTTCCGTAAGATAGCCGTCCGGCTTAGTGTCCCACACTTCGGGATTTCCGTTCGGGTTATAGTATGTTGCCATGTTATCACTCCTTTACATATATTCCCACTTATAACCATAAGCGAGTTTTCGTTTCCCTCTGCAAACGTCGCCGATATGAGAATGCCTTAAAGGCAAGTTTAATATGCGCTCTACGTCTATAACGCTTTCGTAAACTTCGCCAGTATCCACATTCCGCACTCGCCTACAATTTGCACATCGGTTTTCTGAAAAATATTTTTTCAAACCGTTAGAAATACGTTCTCGCTCGTCTTGTGTAAAGGGTCTACGTTTCTTGCCCTTTAATGATTCAGACATTTTTTGTTTTTGCTCGTCTGTCAACGGTTTCCTTTTGCGTCCTTTCAGCTTTTCGGAAATCTTTTGACCAAATTCTTTTGGGCGTTTCTTTCCAAAAAACGGATGATTTTCTCCCTTTTTCATTTTCGACATTCGCTCACAAAATTCTTTGCTTCGCTTTCTGCCTTTATTGGCAAGAGAGATTTTCTGTTTCCGTTCTTCGCTACATGGGACACCAAGCATATTTCCTGCTTTTGGGCAGATATTATATCCAACAGCATCATCACAAGCGTTTAGCTTGTCAATATAATATTGCTCTCGTTCTAGCAGTTTATTTACATCAAGTACATACTCTAAAACTTCAAACGAAAAAGCATCTTCGCCAAACATATTAAAAGAATTTTGCAAGTGCTGATTTGAATGTTGCTTCTTACGCAATTCCCAAAAATGCTCTATGCTTCGTCTGTGTAAATTGATGGAGCTACCAACGTATATTTTTCCGTTGACAGTATTTGTGATTTTGTAGATTCCTGCGCTCATGAGTTAAGAAAATAGGAAAATTCGGCATAGCCGTCGCCGCCTGCCTTTCCTGCAGATGGCGTGCCGTTGTAAGTGCCGTTTCCGCCTGAACCGCCGCCACCTAATGTGCCGCTCTCCCCGTAGGGGCCGCCGCCAACTCCGGCACCAGTCCGACCGTATCCTGTTTGTTGATATGCGTATACTGAGCTTTCCGCAGACGCACCAACAATATCGCCACTACCACCGACTCCGCCAGTGACTCCGCTGTATTGTGCGCCGCCACCGCCGCCGCCAGTATATGTATTACTGTTAACGGTTACAGTGCTATCTCCGCCATTTCCGCCCACGCCGCCGTTTGCGGCACCGCCTGCGCCACCAGCACCAATGATGACAGACACGGTTTGTCCAGCAGTAAGTTTTTCGTAGCCAATTGTAGTTCCCCCTTCTCCTCCACCTGCACCAGCAATGCCGTGCGTCGTGGTTTTATTCCCGCCGCCGCCCCCTCCGCCGCCGCCTTTGACGGTGATTTTGTACCACCCCGTCACAGGCGCGGTATAAGTGCCGGAAACGGTCACAACGTCGCGCTTGTTAAATGCGGGTGTCTGCTCCCTAGTCAGCTTATTCGCAAGGTCCTGCACAATCTGCGTAAGGTCAACGAGCGCGGGGTCTGTCGAGGCGTTGAAGGCTTGGATATAATAGCGCATGGTCAGCGCGGGCGGCTGTACGGTGTTGCTGTTGCCGTAGATTGCGGAAGAACGGGATGCGTCGAATCGAAGTACACGCGACGCTGATGAACCTGTAGCCGACTGTGCAGTTAAATAAGTGCTTGTACTTCCCGTCGCGTCACCATATAACGCATCATCGCCAGCCCAATCAGGCAAAGCTAATGCACTACTCCCGCCTCTCAACCTTGCATTGCCCTTAATATTCGGCAATCCTGCCGCCTTAACCGTGCCGCTTGTCAAATCACCCTCGATGAATTTGTCTACGAGATTCGGTAAGTTAAACGTCGTAGAGCCGTCGCCGCTACCATATGTCGTGCCGATTTCATCAAACAAATCAGGGTACATCGTGCGGGAAACTGCCGCGCCGTTACAAAGCAGTGCGCCGGGGGGCTGACTGGTTCCTGCGTAGGGGAAGATTTCGCCGATGGTTTTCCCTACTGGGAAAAACTTTTTCCAGTTATCTGAATCACTAGACGGGACAGAACCGCCCGCCGCTACATCGTTAATCGCTTCGTAAAGAACTCCGTCCGTCGTGTCGCGCACAACGCACCCTTCAAAATAGTCTTGCGTATCGTCAAACTGAAAGAACCAACCCTTTTGCGCGTAAAACGCAATATCAGAAAGCAGATTTAAAGCCCCGTTGAAATCCTCGCGCGTCGGGGCTTTACCGCCCGCGCCAAGCGGAAGAGCTGTTTCGGGCGGAAAGCCTGTGCTTTGACTGAGAAGCCCGTCCCCTGCCGCCGCTTGCGTTGCCGGGATTGTGTTTTTCTGCCCGTTTTCTGCAATCGGCATCGTTAACAATGTCGGATTTGTCGCCATGTGTTATCCCTCCTGTAAAATTGGATAAGGTTGAAATATTCCTTGATTGAACGGTTGCATTTCTGAACCGCTAAAGCCGAAAGTGTTTTCTGGTTCGATTTGGTAATACTCAAAACCAACGCCGCCGCCCAAATTCAAAACGCCGTACTCTCGCAACAATGCGCGTTGATACGGCGTTAGATAAAACGTGAAAACAATCCTGACTTTCATTTCGCCTATGTTCATGACTAGAACGGGCTTATCAAACAAGGCGGTTAAAACTTCTTTGATTCCCGGCAACGTTGCGTTGCCAATATTTGCCGCCGCTTTTAGAAATATCAGCGTCCGAAAAGCGGTATCGTCTAGTCGAAAGTGGTCTGTATCGCCCGTCAGATAAAACGGCGCATTGTCGAAAGGAAAAAGGTTGCTACCGTAAAACCCGAAAAAATCCTCATTGTCTACGGTCAAATACCGTGACGCGCCAACGATACGCCCCCAAATGTCAAGCCCTACGCCCTCGGCGGTCAACGGGTTAAACACTTTATCATAAAATGTTTTTATATCCCCCGTTGGGTCTAATTGCTTCGCCGCCGCTTCAACAATGCCGATAATATGCGGGCTTGCGCCGTATTGACTTTGAATTGTGCGAAGTGCCAAATCATTAAAATCAAGGTTCATTGATTATCACCTCAATATTATCGGCTGTAATAATCGGTTCTTCGTCCGCGTCCATTGTGACGCTGTTCCCCGTCGGGCTTGCGGACAATCCGATATAAACGCTTTCCAAATCATTCACGCCCGCGCTTTTTACGATAGCAACGGTAAAACGTGAAGCGTAGATTGTTTGCCCCATGCCGCACCGCGTGTTTCCGCTGTTTGTGTCTTGCCCGTTCGCGTCGTTGATAATCGCGTTTTTAATATCTTGCGTTACGGTTGCGGGCGTTTGCGCGGTCTTGTTAATCGTGACAGATAAATAAACGGGGGTCGGGATAGGCCGGACAATGTTATAAGTATTAACTACACCATCGGGCGAAGTATAAGTTATAGAAGTTTCTCCGTTCGTCCCGCACCCCGCGTCTAGTTTGTTGTAAATCGTTTCCGCTATATCGTCATTTTCGCCGCCATAGACACAAACCGCGACAGAATGAGATATAAGCGAAACGCCCTGTTTTGTTACCGTGCTATCTGTCTTATTCTCTAGCACTATGCAATCAAGCACGTTTTCAACTTGATAAACCGCGCCCTGCAACGCCGACGCGCTCCCATGAGCGTTCGCCGCCACAGAATTGAAACGCCGCTTTTCAAAATCCGCACGCCCTTCGATAAGGTTGCCCGGCACACCCGCCGCCGCGTTGTTTACAGTGTCCCAACCCGCTATGACAGTTATGATTTTTGTGCAAGTATTCGCGCCTATGTCAATCGCGCCGCTTTCCTGCGCGGCAAATTCAACTTCAACCGTACCGTCCGCGCCGATTGTAGCCGCTCCAACGCTTGAAAGTTTTATTCCGTCCGTGGTCTGAATGATACTTCCCGCCGGAATTGTCGTACCCTGTAAGCCCGTACAAGTGCAACTCACAACGGTTGACGTTGCAACCTTTCGCGTCAAAAAATATATCGCGCCTAAAGCATCTTGGAAAATGCCGTCAGCCGTAAGCGGATTGAATTGATTCGCAAGGTTTAGAAACTCGCTATCCTTGCCCGTGACAAGAACGGATAAACTGTCAATAATCTGCCCTGCTGGGCTTTCGCTTGAAGTGTTCAGCGTGGCGTTTTCATCGTCAAATATTGCCGTCCAATCGTCTACAATACTTTGCCGAATTGTGCTTGTACTGTCGGCAGAAAAGCCCGTTTCCGGGTTAAAAGTGATTGCCATAAACGCACCTCCTAAAACTCAACAGAAACGGTTTCGCCATTTTCGCTTGTCGCTTGAATCGTGCCCGTCATAGCGCGGGTTTCGGTGTCAAGCCCTGCGATCTCAACCGTCGCGTCAGCGATATTTTCAACGGCAAGCGCGGTTTCTCGATACACAGCGCGAACCTCGGACAATGCGGGCTTTACGCCCAAATCTAAATCGAAATGCGGCACCCCTTGCCTTTGCCGCAAGTATGCGTCATTGGTAAAAAGCCGCACCGCGTTCGCTACATTTTGCGCGTCAGCATACCTCCCGGCTGTCGTTGCAAGGTTCCCCGCGCCGTCTAAAGTTATATCCCATTTGTCTGGCTTAAGATATAGGCTTCTTTTGTTCATCGTGTCGCCCCCTATTTCGGCGGGCTTGTGTTACCGCCACTGTCGCCCGTGTGGATATGTGACAAGAACGAAATGCCTCCAATATTAGCGTCACCCGCTATGTTTACCTTTCCCGAAATATTAACCGTTGCCGCTTCGATATTGATAACGCCGTCTTGCGTGACTTCGATATATACAGACGGGTCAGCTTTGTGAAAACCGTTGAAGAAAAACCCGTCGCTCATAGAATAGCGGCGAAAACTTCCCGGCTGTTGTGGCTCGTCCGTGTCCGTATTTACGTTGGACGAATCAGCTTGCGCGAAAACGGCAAGGCCAATGTCGCCCGGTACGGGGTCAACGATAATCGCCGCCACGCCCGCGTGATAGCGGAAAACAGGCAAATGAAAAAGCGTTGTTGGCTCGACGCTTTCGCCGTACCCGTCAACGCTTGAAACAAGGGGCAACACATCAACAAAAAGCCCGTCAACCGCTTGCACTTTAACAGGAATAGCCGTATGCACTTGCCCGCCGATTGCTTGCCGTATCATAAATTGCAAGGCGTTATATTCGCTCCCTGCTGTGTTGGGCTTTTTCTGTCCTTTTACGGTGTTTTCACTCATCATCGGCACCGCTTTCTTCTTCGCTTTCTTCCGCGTTTTCGGGCAAATACATACCGTCAATCCGCGATACCCACCGCCCTTGCGTGTATGCGGCTAGGTCATGAGATAGCTTGGTTATTTTCCAGTACCCGGACGCACGCGGGACAATGCTTTCGATTTTGATTTGCCCGCCCAACTGTAAGCGCGGATTGTAAAAACACTCAACGCTTATCCCGTCTTGAGTAAAACTAGGATAACCTATCATGCCGCTATCGGCTTTTAGCAAAACCGCGTCCCCGCGCGGCTTATCCCAAGGCTGAATCGTCCACGTTTCATCGTCCATGAGCAACTCGCACCCCACCTCATCGGCTACCGCTTGCGCTTTTTGCACGGGGCTACCGTTGAATGTGGCGTTCTTGACGCTTTCCGTCACGCCGCTATTGACGAAATTAAATCCCGCCTGTTGTGCGAATTGCGAAATAAGGCTTTCTGCCGTCGCTTCGCCCTGCACGCTTGTCGGGCTGTCAGCGATCAGCACGCTCCATCCTGCCGTCAAGGCGTTAAATTTCATCGTTACATCGGGCGCGGTTGAGAAATCAGCACTTGCCGCCGTTATATCGCCCTTAAAAACAACGGATAATTCGCCGCCTTTGTCGCCCGCTTCTATTAAGATATGGTTTTTCCTGTATTCGCCCGGAAGAAACGAAAGAAAAGTTAATTGCTCCATGTCCGAAAGTTTCAAGCCCTGTATTCTGACTTCCGCGCTATTCTTTTCGGGCAATCCGGCTTTCGTGACTTGCACCGTTGTCGCAAGCCCTTCGATGATTTTAGTATTGCCGCCGCCCTCAAACTCGCCCTCGCCAAGAATAATGGTCGTTTTCAGCGTCTTTATAAGTTTCTTCATAGCTCATTCGCCGCCTTGTAAAAAAGCCGCCAACGCTCGCCAAAACCGCTATAAAGCGGGTCACTTGTGCCAAGCATATCGACGAAAAGCAACGCACCACTAAAAGCGTTTTGCGCTATTTGTATGACGTTTTGTCTGTCTCGGCAAATTGCACCAGTGCAAACGACAACGCCGCCCGCCGTTATATCCATATAGGTTGAGCCGAAACGATAATATACGCGAATTTGGCAATTTTGCCCGCCGAGTTTAACTTTCAAACTTTGCGCGGGTACGGGGGAAAGAGGTATTTTTTTCATTTAACTGCCCCCTTAAAATCCTAATTGTCTTGCAAGAGTTCGATTGTCGGTTTCTTCTGCCGCTTCTTCTTCCGCGTTGCTTGCGTTTGTGCCCTGCACTTCGCCATCATCAATATCGTCACAGACTGAACCATCTGCCGCGTCCTCCGCTTCGATAGGCTCTGCGCTTTCTGCTTCTTCCACCGCCGTTGTCGTTTGTGCGCTTTGTACCTCGCGAATTTCCTTAAAACGCAAATCTACAAACAGAACGCCGCGCCCGTTTGTAGCGTCGCGCCTGTAGTCGAAACTTTCAAGCATCATGTTTTTATAGCTTTGTTCCGGCGTTGTCAGTGTTATCTTTTCGTCATTTTCACAAAGCGTTGTAAGGCGGTCTATTGCGTTTTGCAGTTTTTGTGCGCTGCCCTCGACGGATAATTGGCAAGTAATGGAACGCGGCTCGATAATGCGGTTATAGGTTGAGAAACTTCCTTTTTCTATTGGCTCGTCGGGCAATCGGCTTGATTTTTCGGCGGAAAACTCCTGCATTGAATTAAAGTCAACCGCCGCCGTTTGCCCTTTTACAATCCAACCTTTATTTTTGGAAAGAAAGTCGGTAAGAATCATTATTTCACCGCCCTCAATAGGCAACATTCGCCGCCGCCGTCCACATTTGCGCCCGTTGCTCAACGCCCGTCATAAACTGATTTGCCGCGTCTGTGCCATCTGCCGCGCTGATATTGACAGTGCCAACCGTTACGCGGGTATCTGTAGTTATGTTATTCGTTGACGCGCCGCCCATCGGCAAAGCGTTTGCCGCGCTAATATTCGGCATAAGGTTCCCCGCGATCTTGGAAAGCAATTCAAGGCCGCGATTGCGTTTGCCGGGAGAAAACGGAATAACCGCCTCCGCGCCAGCCTCGCCTATAATTGCGCGTGTTGGCTCTGTAAATATACCGCCGTCCGCTTCCATGCCGTATTTATCCAAAGCCGCGCCCGTGTCGCCTGTCGGCGCGTTGCCTGTAAGCAACTGTCCTTTTTGAGCTAACGGAGAAAGCGCATCTGAAATAACTTTCCCAAAGGCAATAAATTTGTCTGTTAGGAAATCAAGCCCAGATTGCAAAGCGTCGGTCAGCAAATCCCATGCGCCTTTAATTAGCATGAAAACATCAATTATTTGCTTTAAGACTTTAATTAAAGTTTGAATTGCTGTTGTTAACCCTTCCCAAAGGTCTTTTACTGTTGGCAGATAGTCGCTCATTGAAGAAAAAAATTCAACAGCGGCTTGTTTCAGTTCTTCAAATTTTTTCCTTGCTTCTTCCGGGTCTTCAGTTCCCCAAATTTGCGCCCAAAAATCGCCCCATGCGGCTTCTTTTCCTTCCATCCAGCCGAACATATCGTCAAGCGCAAGCGCAAGCGCGGCAACCATAGCAATCAGCCATGTGATAGGGCTTGCAAGCATAGCCGCCGAAAGGGACAAGATAGCGGGCAAAGCCACGCCTGTTATTACTGCCGCAAGGCCGATAAAGAAGAATTTAACAAACTGCTCGTTCTTGCGAAGAAAAACGACAACCTTTGTCATAGCATCTGTAAACCGCTTGAACATTGGTAAAACCATGCGGAAAACAATGTTCATCGTTCCGCGAAACGCCATGCCTAAATTCGTAACGGCTGTGCTAAATTCTTTAGCATCTTTTGCGTCTTGTCTGTTGATTATCCCTAATTCTTTAGCCACGACAATCTGCCTTTTTAATGCTTCTGTCCCGTCTTTGGTTAGGTCAATAGACGCACGCGAAAGGCCAAGAGATTCTGCATAGGTCGTATATTCTGCCGTCCCCATTTCGTCGGCAAGTTCAGCAAGTTCCTTCAATGCGCCGTAAGCGTTCCCGCCCGTTTCCTCGGCAAGAATTTTCATATCTTTTTCAAGCTCTTCTGTTGAATTGCCCGCGCTCTTAACCGCATTTTCTAGCGTGCTGAGTGTTTCGACAGTAACGCCTATACTTTGCGCTGATTGTCCAAGTTTGTTTGCATCTTTTATAAAGAAAGCAAAGGCGGCACTGGCGGCAAGGGCAAAGGATTGAAAAACGCTTGTCCATACTTGCGCGGCGCGTTGTGCCATATTTGACAATGTAGCAGGAATGTTTCGCGCCATATTTACAAGCGCATCTTTCGCGCCTGTCGCCATGCTTGCAAGGCTCGTTTTGACGCTTTTCGCCATGTTAGAAACGGCTTGCTTTGCCGCCGCAACGCCTTTTTGTAGCGCGGACGGGTCAACGCCTAACTTGATTATAAATTCATCAATAGTCATTTGTTTTTAGCCTCCTCCGCGCTTCGCCATTCGTTGTAATTGTTAACTGCCGCGATCTCGTAAAGGTCTACGGCATCGTCAATAGAATAAACCGTTTGTAATTCGTGCAAGGTTGCCAACCGCCGCGTGATTATCACGCCAATCATACCTGGGACGGTCGGATATTCAATCAAGCCTTGCGTTTGATGTCCGGCGCGGGGGATTGAGCGAATACGTTCAGCCCGCTTGTCTGAAAAAAATCGTTGACTTTGAACGCCTCCGCCCTCAACTGTAAAAGCGTATTGCGGCTTTCAATGTAAGTATCAACATTCTGCTCTGTCAATTTAACTTCGACATTTTCCTTGACGATAGAGCAACACGAAAGCAAATCGTCAAGCAGTTCTTGAATTTTTTCATACGGCGCGGACGAAAGCGAACCAAGCAACCCCGAAAGGTCGCCCGTTTCAAACTTGCCGCCATTTGCGCCGATAAGAAGGAGAACCTTAAATGTAAAACGCTCTGATTGTGTTGCTGACATCTGCTTAATGCGAAAATGGAGGCTTTCGCCCCCATCGTCACACTGCCAATCTACTACTTTACGCATAGATTAAAGTCCCTCCGCGCTCATCGTTTCAAAATGGAAAACCCACTGCGTCGGGCTTAAAACATTCTGCCCGTCCGGCAATCCTTTGAAAGACTGCAAAACGCCCTCACTAAATGTGTACCGCTTGCCGATAGCCGGGATAGAAATAACCATCTGTACCCGGTATGGTTTTTTGTTGACTTCCTGCACCTGGCGAAGCAACTGCATATACTCGGTGGACGGCGATCCTGCTTCAAGGTTGATTGTTACCGTCTTAATGGCGGGCGTGAATCCTGCCGCCATGTGTCCGTCAACGCCCATGCGCGTTTCTGCGGCCTGTACGGTGTCCGTGGTAAAGGACGAATCCGCGCTAAAGTTTTCAAGGTTGACCGAAAACAAACCGCCGACGCTCATGGCTACCGTTGCATTTGCGCTTGTAATATCCAACATTCAAAATCCCCCCTTTACAGTACAGCCGTCGAGGCTACTTCAATACGGTTTACACTGCCGCCGTATGTGTAATATACGCTGATATTCGGCGAATTGCGCCCGGCACGAACCGCCGCGCCAGCATCTTCGACAAGAATCGCATAACCCATCGTCCAAAGTTCCGTGGTCAAATCCTTGCCCGTTTCGTTGTAAATCTGCGCTTTCTGCGATTCAGACAACACAACGCCGGGGTCGATGCAGCCATTGTTTACTGCGCGATTGACGGGGTCTTGCAACCATGCGCGAATCAAAGCATATCCGCGCTCATTGTACGGGACGCGCCCGTTATTGGTCAGCCCGTTCATCACGGACACCTGCATCACATTCTTCAACCAAATTGTGTTCACAAAAGTATCAATAAAGCCAAACTTCCCGAACATCGCCGCAGGATAGAGGAACGTGAAATCATCATTCCGCGTTGCGAATTTGCCGACGTATGCAACGCCTTTAGCGTCAAGAAGTGCCGCCGTCGTTTCGTCTGTAACGGTTGCCGCCAAGCCGTCGATATGTTTGAACGCGAAATTGATTGTACCTTGATACCGCTCCCAATTGATAGAAGCCGCGCAACCAAGAACAAACGCCGCAACATTAACATTGTCATAGACAAGTGCCGTCGCGCCATATTCTGCCGCATCAATCTGCGAGGCAATATCCGCCGTGCCGCCCTGCACAAGCAAGCGCGGGTCAGCCGTCCAACCGACATACAGATAATCAATGCCCTGCGAAGAAGCCCAAGCCGCAAGCCCAAGATGTTCGGTATCGTCAGCCGTGTAAAGCGTTGTGAAGCATACCCAGTTTTGAGACTGTGCTTTGATTGCGTTCATGTTCGCCGATTGCGTCAGAACGTCGGAACCCTGCGACATAACCGCGCCCGCGTTTTCGGTAAGGTTCATCAGTTCCGCCGCCGTGCCGCTTGCAAAGGTAATCGTTTCTTCCGCGCCCGTGCCCGGCGAGTTAATCTGAAATGCGCCCGTCAAGCTCGAATAGGTAACCGTAGTGCTTGCAAGTTCCGTCGCAAGAGCAGTCTGCAGAACCGTCGCCGCCGCGCTGAAAGAAGTGCAGGACGTAAAGTCAAGGTTTGTAAGTGCAATTTCGGTTTCATTGATAGTTATATTCAGCGTTCCCGCCGCCATGTCGGCAAAGTCGGCAAGCGTGCCGTTAAACTTAGCACCGCGCAACCATGCGCCAGCCGCCGACGAAATGCGCCGCCCAAACATCAAACGACGCGGCTTCGAAAAGCTGTTGTTGTAGCCCAAGAAATACAACGCCGCCGCGCTATACTCCGGGGAAGTCTCACCGAAAAACGCCGCTACCGTGTCCGCCGACGTAAACGCCATCAAGGGCGCGTCAGCCGGGATAAGTGCGTTATCGGTCAAGAACAATCCGTTAAATTCCAAATCTGTGCCGCCCGCAGGAATAAGGCGCGGGTTAATCGCCACAATATAACTTGCAGGAATTGTGCTCATTCTGTTTCATCCTCCTTATTCCGTGGGCGGAAAATATACGTCCACGTTTTTGAATTGTTTCCAAGTAACGTCTTCAAACCACGGCAAATTCTGAACAAGTGCGCTGTTAATTTCTACCGTGATCGTGACGCTCCATCGTTCCTCATACTGATTCGACGCATCAATGCCCGTAAGGTTTCGCGGATTTTGCGCCGTGCATACGCGCACATCAACGCCCGACGCTTTGAAATAGTTTGTTCCCATGTATGATTGAGACGCAATTTCAAGCATTTGCGCGTTTTGTGCGGCATAATCGGCGAAAAAATCCACTTGTACATCGACCAAAATAAGCGCGGATATACTATCCACGCCATTCTCATCGTCGGGCAAGCCCTCAGCATCGAAACTGTAAAGGTTTGTCCCGCGTCGTTGCCGTATGATAGGCGTATAAATGCAATATGCGCCCTTTTTCGGCAAAACCATGCGGGATTGATTGCCACGAAAGACAACGCCGCCGTCAAGCCCTGTCACAGCCACTATATAGCCGTGCAAAGCTGTCATGAAGTCAGCTTCCGTCAGTGCCATTTGCGCCGCCTCCTTCGTCAATCACAATTTCGGGCGGGTCGTGTTGTAATGTACCCAACACACAAAGCCAACCTTCGGGCGAGAAATCGTCGCGAATCATATCAATCAACCAATAGGAGCCGTCAGCTCGTTCTATGATGTCGCCAGCCGTTTCTTCGTGTCGGTTAATCGTATGCGCGCTTGCGTTAATGTAAAACTTTTTAACGTGCCGCGCGTCTGCGAGATTGTCAAAAAGTTTCAAATCGCCCGCGTTCGGGGCTTGCACTTGCGCGAGAATATCGCTCGGCGTATATGTGACGCTGACAACGCCCGCGTTGTTGGTTGTCCCGTTGCATCGGTAAATTGTTACCATTTCATGATGGTTGACGCTCCCGATTGCGCCGGAAACTATCGCGTGAAGGTTCATTTGTCTACCACCTCAAACTTTACCGCCGCAAACATCGCGCCAGTATCAAACAAAGGCTTGTCGGGTTGCGATTTGCCGCGCTCGGCTTTCCACTTGACTGTCAAAGGCGCGTTTGGTGTCCAGCTTCCATTTTGAATTGAATTTTGGATGTCTCGCATCATCTGCTCACCCGCTTTGCCTAGGGCTTCTTTCCATATTGCAGGATTTGAAGCTCGTCCGCGAATGTGACCGACCATTGTGCCAATCCACTTTTTCGACTCGTTTTTGGCGACCGTCCTCATGAAAGGCCGTGGTGGAATTGAAATAAAGGTCGTGTCTTTTTTTAGGTGTACGCCGTTATAGTGCATATAGGCTCTCATTTTAGGCGTAACGGGAATACGAGGCACGCCAAATTCGTTCCAAACTGCGTAGGCCGCTATATTTGCGCCTCCGGACTTGTTTGTCGCTCCTTCGAGGATACCCGCTTTCACACCGCCCGCGATCTGCGACATTTTTTCAAGGAAACGCTTGTATTTGTCGCCGCCTTTGATTTCAACAGTGACAGCCATCAAACCACATCCCGCCGTAACGATGCCCCTTGATAATCTGCCAGTACGCGCTACCGCAAGGCGTTGTCATGTACCAGTCCGATTCTTTGCCGTATTGCGGCGTTGAATAGCTGACAGATACACTACCTTCCGTTGCGCTTGACATAGCCCCTGCCGTCCCGCGTTGTGCAAGTGTGGCAAGGTGGCACACAAGCATATACCAAAGGTTTTGCTTCTCAGCATCGGTAAAGCCGTCAATTTGCTCTAGCCCAGAAATGATAAGGGCGTTTTGTGCCATGAAATTTAGCTGATCGTCGGATAGCTCCGCAAATTGCGGATATACCGCCCGAAAAGCCTCAACGTCGAAAGTCATAGCCGCGCCCCCTTGCATCATTTCTTGCGGGTCTTTTTCTTCCCCGCTTCTTCTTGCTTTGCCGCGCCCTGTCCGTTGTCAAGTGCGGAAACTTCCTCTTTCGCCTTTGCCTTTGCCTTTTCGGTTTCGCCGTCTTTGACAAAGCCCAACTTAAAGGCCGGATGTTCAGCAAACGCCGCTTTCACAGCCGCCCAAAGGTCAGCATCTACCACCGTTACACCATAGGCACCGACGGCGGGGAGAGGCTGTCCGTTAACGCCTCGAATCCCCGCGCCGCTACCCTTGACAACGACGGTATGAACAATGCCGGATTTGTCGGTAACATCAAACTCAATATCCCGTACTCCGTTGTAAAATACTGTCGTTTGTGCCACCGATTACACCCCCAGCATCGTAACGATTGCGAACGGCATATAGACGATTGCGCCATACGTGCCCGCGCTAATCTTCTGATACATCGAAGACGAATCGCGAATGATGGAATGTGCCTTGTACTTCTCGGAATAGCCAAATTCAACGGTCGGCTGGCCGTTTACCTCGTCGGCAAGAATCATAGCGAGGTTGCCGCTACCCGTTACCATTTCCGGCGCGGAGAGAATTTCCATATTCGGGTAAGTGTCGGCAAGCATTTTCTTGACGCTTGCGCCAAAAGCGTTGACCTTGTTCAGTTCAGCGAGAGCCGCAGGAGCAATCACAAGCTTCGTGCGCGTGTTGCCGTCAATCCAACCATTAGAACGCTCGTAGAGTTTCGCGTACATTTTGGCGAAGTCAGCCATGATTTCGTCAGCCGTTTTCAGCGTCCACGTATTGCCCGCCGTGCCCGCGGTCGGCGTGAGGTCGGCGTTGAGGTTCGGGTCGTTCAAAAGACCGTAAATGTTCATATCGGAAACACCATAAAACGCATACTTGTTGAAGCTGATTTCCAAAAGCGTCGCCGCGCTGCGCTGTTTCTCGGCGAAAAGGTCGATACGCGCCGCCGCGTTCACATCCTGCTCCAAATCGCCAACGCGAAGCGTCGTCTGGAAGCGATACTGCTGGCGCGTGGGGAAGTTCGTGTTGACGGAAGCCTGTCCGTTAGCGTCGTAATCCTGATACGGCGTAACAGTGCCCGTCAATTCAAGAGCGCGGAACTGCGTGAAAGCCGTGCTCCAATCGCCATTTTTCACTTCCGGCGCGATAGCCTTATAATTCCGCTTCGCCGTCAAAATCTCGATAACGCGCGGATTCGCGTAAACATTCATATACGCCGGGACGGCGGTATTCGGGTCAAGCGCATCGGTTACGCCTTTATGCGGCTCGGCACTGTCAAAAAACTTGGTCGCGCCGCCGAAATCAAAGCCCTTCTGCTTTGCAAGTTCCATATCAATCATGTTTCATTCCTCCTTTATTAGCGTTTCGTGATAATCGCCATACCGCCGGACGTTGTGGCGTTCCAAGTCTTGAAGCCCGTGTCAACCGTAGACGCGCCACTCGTAAGTGTTGCCGCGCCGTTGCTCGTGTTCGCGTAAACCGTCGCGCCCGCGCTCGTCGTTGCGTCGGCCTGAACAAAGAAATCCCCCTTAACGGCAAGCTCAACAGCCGCGCCATTCGGGATAATCAACGTCCCTTCCTCGGTCATGTCATAATACTGGTAATTCTGCACGCGCTCGGCAAAGCCGACAGGCGCACCGCTACCATTACCGACGGCCTGTCCGTTTGCGTTCTTCCACGCAAAGCCGCCCACCTGCACCGGGGCATAAGCCGTGCCCAAATCTGCCGGGGTCACAAGATTTTCCGGCGTGTAAATAACTTCCTGATTGTTGGCGCGGTCGCCCGCAATCGCTTCTTTGTTGTACTTGCCAACTTCCTGCTGATAAGTAAAAGCCATTTGTCATTCCTCCTTATCGGGCTTTAATGCCCTTCAATACTTCGTTAATCGGGTCTACTTCGACGGGTGCCGCGTCCATAATCGGGGCGGCTTTCGCCAGCATCTTCACCATCGCGCCGTATGCGGACGGGTCAACGCCCTCCACCTCAACGCCTTTAGCATCCAACGCCTTTTTGTAAATATCCGCCGCACTGTCAAACGCGAACGGATTGGAAATCTTTCCGACATACGGGGCAACTTCCTCTGCCGCCGTGTACAGCGCCGCCGCCATAGCCTTATCAAAGACGGGCGCGGAATCTTTCGCGCAAGCGTCAGCCGTTTCGGCATCTTTGCAAGCGTCCTCGGCCTCGGCATTCTCTTTGAACGCCATCCCTGCGATAAATGCTTTCTGTGCCGCCTTGTCCTCCGGGTCAAGCCCTGCGGCTTTCATAGCCTCGCGCAACTCGTCGGCGAGAACATCAACGGGTTCTTCGTCTTTCGTTTCCACTTCCGGCGCGGACTCAACCGCCGGGGCAGTGTTAGTCATGTCCGGCGCGGATTCCTCGATAACTTCTTCTTTCTTGATTTCTTCCACGGTATCACCACCTTGTAATGCTTTTGTCAAATCAAAGAAAAGGGTTTTCCATGCGTTTTCTCCCATGTTTTCACCCCCTTCCATTGCGCTGTCTGCAACTCGAACGTCATGCCCCGCCCGCCCTTCGCGAACAAGGGCAACGTGATTGCCTCTTATATTTTCCATGCGCCCGTCGTAGGATTTGCCGTCAAAAATACCGCTTTCCATAACAACGTCGCACAAATAACCCGCCGAAAGGTCGCGAAACTCGCCGCTGTTAATTCTTTTGATTGCGTCGGCATCGGTCACGGTCAGCGAATTTGTAAGATAGGGCGCATCGAACGCCGCATCTGTGCCAAGCGAACCCACAATCTTATCTTTCGGCATATTCGCCGCGTCCATTTCCCAATGGTCGAGGGACAACGGAAGCCCGTTGAACGTGTCAACCGCTTTCTCAATCTCGGCGGCAGGGCGGTAAATCTGATAAATTGCTTTTGGTTTCAATCCTAACTCTTGCCAGCCGGGGATAGTGTCGCCGACGTATGGGACGACCTGCTCTTTTGTAATGTTTGACGTTGAAACGTGCAAATATCCGTTTTCGTCGAATGTTCGCGCCGTTTCGAGCGGTACGGTGTCAAATATCATGTTTACACCTTCTCTCCTAGTTCCTTAAAGATTTCTGTTATGCCCGCCTCGGTTTCTTCTTCGCTTAATTGCGGGATAAGCGGGCGGCAAACGCAATAGCAATTAACCAATTCGGCGGGCTGTATGTGGCGGTTTACTTTTTCGTCCGGGTCAAAGCACCCCTCGCGAATATCGTATTCCTGCCCGTCCATGTCGTTTACGTGCGTTTCGCGGTATGTCTTGCCGCTTGCAGTGTGCATCCATACCCCTTTTGTCACGCCGTAATCTAACAAACGTTGCCGTGAAAGATTGTTTGTGGCCTTGTTCGTTTGGTCACGCGCGATCATAGCCGCCCGCCGTTCTGTTACACCAAATTGATGATGTAATTGCTCGGTCACGGTTGCAAGGTCGTTTCCCGACGTAATACCGCGAAGGACTATACCTTCTACTTGTGTTAGGCTTTCCCGCGCTATGCTTTTGATAAGGTTCACGTTCTCGCTGACAATGGCGTTAAATACTTGCCTTTCTGCGTTGCTCATGTATGAAAATTTCAAGTTAAAGCCAAGCCCCGCATCACGCAAAGGGCGCGTTTGCTCTGCAAGGTTTCTCGCCGTATAGCCGCGAATCTTCGACACGAACCAACGCGGTAAAGTTTCGCATAACTCGTTAAAGTTTCGCGTCCACTGTCGCAACAAACGCCGAAAGGCTTTCAGTATATCGTCGGTTGCGCTGTCTAGTATTTTGCTTTCGTTTGCCTTGTACCGCGCCGAAAGCCAATAGACAACGCTGTGCTCCATTTCGCGCACGGCTTTTTTCAAGCGTTTCTCATATTCCTTTTCAATTCCTGCGGGCGGGAATATCGGTTTCAGTGTCCGTTTCATTTTCGCCCTCCAGTGGTAACGCCATTTCCGGCAGTTCTATTTCTTCGTCAGCGTCGATATTCGCAAAGCCAGACTCCGGGTCGTTAGCAAGTGCAAGCCGCGCCTCACTCGACGAAATAACGCCCCTGTCAATCAGCGTTGCGTATGTGTCAGCGATTGTTTTGTTGCACCGCGCCTTTAGGTCGGAATCTTCGTCAGAAAGCGGCACAAACTCAAACGAAAGCGCATCGTCAACCGCGCCCTTGCTGTTTAACTGTAGAAGTTTAACAACGTACTCCAAAGGCTCACGGAAAAGCCGTTCTTGCAGTGCGTGGATATGGTCGTAATGGTTTTTCATGTCGGCTTCGCCCGTAGAATTAAAGCCGCCCGGTGTCATACCCCACAATTTGACCGTCGGCTCCCCAAACATAGCGGAAACAATCTCCATCTGCTGTTTGACTATATCGGTCACGCCGCCGATTGGTGTCGAAACGTCCGCTATGTCCTCGGCCTCTTTGTCCACTGTCATAACGCCGTCATTGTCGCGGTTCATACTGAAATACTGAACGCGCCGTCTAATGTTGCCGCCGTCGCGCCCGGTCAAAAGTTCCTGCATATCAGTCTTGAAAACGGTGCAACTAAATTTCTGCAACAAGCGAGAAGCCGCCGCGCTACATTCCGAAAACTGCCGGACGTTTTCTGCGACAATCTGCGCCAAAGGCACGCCGAAAAAGTTATAAGCGGGCAACAAAAGCGTCGGGGGCTTATCTTCCGCGAAATACAAGAATCTGCTTGCGTGTACCTCGCGCCCGTTTATAAGCCACGATTGCGGGACGAAATAATCACGGTCAAGCGGATTGAAACAACTATAACGCCCCGGCGCAATATATGTCGGCTCGATAAGTTTGAAGCCTTTTAACGCGCCTTGCTTGAAAGTGTCAGCGTCCGCACCTAATGGAAGTTTCAAATCTTCGCCGCTAATGTCCCCCGTATCAATGTACGCGAGACAACCACCAAAAAAGCCGCACATTTGCGCGGCCTCTCGGAATAGCCTATCAATTTTTAGGCGGGTCATTTCTGCTTCTATATCGCCCGCCGCTTCATCGTCGGTTGCTTCGCCGTTGTAATTAAATTCAATCCATCGGCGCGTCATTTCGTCAGCGCGAAGGTTCACGCCCGCGCGGATAATGCCATTCTGTGCAAGGTTGGAAAGTACGCCGTAACCTAGAAACTGTTGGAAGTCATACACGCCGCCTATCATGTTGTAAACGCCACATTGTTTCAAGGCCGCATCATGTACGGCGCGAAGATTGCTTTGCCCGTAGCCTAACGATTGATAAGGCGACGCGTCAAAGGCCACCTTTTCACGCTCCAAGGCGTTATATGCTATTTTCATGTCGGTTTTCTTTGCCATGTTGTCACCTCATCATAAGCGCGGCGGGGTTAATCTGCATTTGCCCGCGCCCTTTTATAAGCCCGTCTTGCGAATAGCGAAGGGCATCTATACAATTATGAACAAGCACGCCGTTTGCGAAAAACTCATGCGCGTCCTCAACGGTCAAGTCATAAACCGCCTTTTCCGTTCCGCCATCTAAGACGCATTGAACAACTACGGGAACAACATTTTGCGGAAGAATATTTATTGACGGTGAAAGGCTTTCCGCATATCTCGCAGACTCTTTCTTCGTTGTCAATTCCTGCCGCCCGTCGCCATGCACTTTTGCAAGCATTTGAGCAAAATTCGTTTCTTGCCGAATGCGGTTCAAAAGTTTTTCCGCATTGTTTACACTGGCGCGGCTCTCCGTGATATTCTCCGAAATGTTGCACCTTTGCGTGTTCGCTGTGCCATTTTCGCCCCGCTTCGCTACCATGCCAAGCTGACGCAAGCGGTCTGATTCCGTCAAGCAACGCAATTTGTTTTTCGAGCCGTTCCCCTTCCATCGGGTGTCTTGCGCTATGTTGTTTACTTGATACGCATTCAAGGTTTTCGATTGCGTTATTTTGGCAGTTTCCGTCTTTGTGATGGATAACCATTCCTGCGGGAATTGCGCCGCGCTCTCGCTCCCATGTGTATCGGTGCAACCATACTGTCCCGCGCTTGTAATATTCGCGGTCAGATCGTCGGCTTGATTGCGGGTATCTGTGCCAAGTTTGCCCGTATGCTTCGACGGTTTCCGCAAACATAACAAAATATCCCCTTTCTGAATGTGTCCAATAGGCAACCAACCATGATTGACAGTAAAGATTTTATGGTCTGCCGTTCCTGTCACTTTGTAGCCATCGGCAATAACAGAAAAGACGTGCGCATTATGCCGCGTCTCTCCGCTCCATATAACCTTTTTTAGCCCTTGCCGCGTGTGGACGTATTCGCCCGCCTTAATATCCTTTATCGGCTTTTCACCATCGGCGCAAGCAATCAGCGTGTCGCCCGTTAAACAATGATTCCACGCATCAACCACAACGGGCAAAACGTCGCCTGTCTGCTTGTCCACTTTGTAACTGTAATGGTTAAACTCATCTATTGTGTGGCGGCATCGTGGGTGTATTACAATATCAAGGCTTTTTAGATATTCAATACCGTCCTCAATACTACCCGCCCATTTTTTCGCGCCGCTGATATGAAAGCCGCGCCGTTTCATAAAGCTGATTGTTTCCGGCCTTGCGTTATCCGCTTTTATAGGCCAGCTTCGCGCGGTTTCTATCGTGTCGAACAATGCGGGCGTTTCGTCTAAATCGACGCCAACGCCCCACGCCTCGCGGTCAATGTATAGCGTGCGGTCTTTGATGTAGCAACGAATAAGCGCGGTCGGGTCTTGCGCGAATCCCCAATCGCAACCCTGATAGAATCGCGCGTCCCTGTCGGTTTCAAATTCTTCGACGCGGAAACGCCCCGCGAATATAACGGCGTTTGAATGTTTCCGCACTTCCCCTTCCCAAATGTGCAAATACGCCTCATAATCGCGTTTTTTTGTCCAGTCCATTTCTTGCCGTAAAACATCGGGGAAATAAGGGTTATCGTAATAGTTAACTTTCTTAACTAACGCATCGGGCGGCGGATTGATAACAAAACGCTGATACGTTGGGTCGTCAATGTTTAACGGGTTAAAGTCAATCCAAATCTCGCTGTTTGCTTTTCGGATTGTTGGTATCAATACGTCCCAACTCTCCGCGCTCAATGCTTGCGCTTCTGCTACCCAGCAAATATCAACGCCCTCGGTGGATTTTATTTCCTGCGTATTAAATCTTATGCCTTTGAAAATAAAATCAGTGCCATTCCCGCCGACAATAGAATTTTTCGTTATATCGTAAAACTCGCCAAAGCCCATATCTTCAATCTGGTCAGATAGTAATTTATGCACAGATTCAGCAATAGACCGTTGAATTTCACGAACGCACAAAATCCGCCGTTTAGACGAATACCCTTTCAAAACCAATGCGCGGGCAAAACTCCATGATTTAGCCGAACCGCGTCCACCGTAAAACACTTTGTATCTGTGGTCGCGAAATAACTCTTGAAAAGCAACTGGAAACTCAAAGTCCATCTGTATCAGCCTTTACAAAATTAACCTTGATTTCTTTTGGCGTAGTGTCAACCGCGCCCGAAAGTGCCGTTTCGCGTTTATCGCGCCAGTCGTTAGGCCGTCTATTTTTCAGCCAAAATATCATAGCGGTTGTATCGCCCTCAATGGCCTTTTTGAAAAGTGCGTTTTCTACTTCCCTGTCAACTACTTCTTTTGTCTTTTTTAGGGTGTCGCGTATCTCGCTGTGTTCGTTCTTCCAACGGTAAAGCGTCGCAACGTTTATCCCCATGTTATGCGCTATCTGCTCATCGGTAAGACCGTCACGCGCCCAACCTTGGAGCAATAGCAAGTTATCCTTTTCAAGCCATTCTTTATATACACCTTTCGCCACGGTCTCACCGTCCTTTCTATGCCGCTATACCGTCAACCATGCCTATGAATCTATTGACGTACGCTTTTAAGTCGCTACCGTCGCCGTCATACCAGTGCTTTTTATAATAAAACTGTTTGACTATGCAAGCCGCCGCGTCTATATCTTCAAGCGGGTTATCTACTGTATGACTTGCAACAAAAAGGACGGCTTTTTTGCCGCCCTTCGTTATATCGTCAACCTTTCTTGTAAATGCCGTTTGCTGTCCTATCCCCATTGTTGCGTCGTTGTATTTAATCTCAATGAATATCCATGCTTTATCATGGTATTCTATTTCGCCGTCGCTGTCTGTCGGCGTAATGTTGCCAACGCGCAAGCCGTGAAAATCAATCAACTGTCGGGCGCGTTCCTTGAATTGAATAACGCCCCTATTGTCGTCGGTGTAATTCATGACGCACCCCCCAACCAAACTTTTCAAACTCCGACAAAAACGCCGCCGGATTGTCACCAACGTATAAAATTGCTTGCCCTTGCAACGGCGCACCAGTCGAGCCGTCGGGCTTATAAAACTTTACGCGGGACGTTGGGAAAACAATTGCGCTTGCAACGCTGACAATATCCGCGAACCATGCGGTCTCCGTCGCGTTGTTTACAAGAACGATTGCTTGATTATATTCTTTAGCTTTTACCTTCTCGGCAAACTGCCCTATTAAATCGCTTGAATATGGCGGGTTTAACCACACATTACCAAACCACGGACAAGCAAGCCCGTTATCGTCGGCGGTATAAATCTTTTCGGCTTGTACGGTTTCATTTGCAATTTCACTTGACGCAGGGTCAAGGTCAATCGTTCCCATGACCAGCCGCGCCGCGTCAATAAATTCTTTTGGCGTGTACCATTCATTATTTCCGCTATTAAAAGAAACGTGCGGCTTTCGTTCTTCTTCTTTTGCCTGTTTGATTTTCTCCAAAACAAAAGCACGGCTCACAATATCATCATTGTCCCGTGCTTCTTGTATGGCTTCTTTTACAATTTCGGGATTTTCTGCAAGCTGTTCCATGCGTTGCGCTTGGTGTCTTTCAAAACCAAGCTCTTTTACAATTTCGGCTTTCGGTTTTAAGAATTGCCCACCAATGGGCTTTTCTAAATCTTTGCTTTTATGATTTGTCGTTGCTTTCGGTATCTGTTTCAAAAGTTCGCCCGTTCGCATTTCTGCAAGCGTTACCGTTTCGGCGATTTCTTGCGCCTCGCTTTTCTTTTGCTCATATACCTCTTTAGCAAGTCCTAATTTCTGAATAGCTGATATTTCAGCGCGTACCGCTTGCAATTTGTCGCGCCCTATCAGCACGAATTTCGATAATTCGCCCAAAGTGTCGGGCAACGTGTTTTGAATAACTGCTAATTCTGCCATGTTATATACCGCCTTTCGTATTGCCTTGATATAAAAACAACGGGCAGACAGGCAAGGCTTTCCTGCTTTTCGCGTCGCGTTCGCTATCCCGTTGAATTTACCCAACAAAAAAAGCACCCTGCAAAAGCAAAGTGCTATGTGCCGCCTTAGATCAAAAGCCCGCCGGAAGAATAGGGCGGGCTGTGGGGGTATGCGGCGGAGAGGAGAGTACCGCCGCTATGCAAATAGGAGGCTTTCGGCGCGTCTGTCCTACCGCGCCCTATAAGTATAATACCACATATTTTGACTTGTTATTACTAAAATAAGCAAATCTGCATTTTTTTTGCATCTTCTTCACGGAAAAACCGCGCGTCCAGTTCATCAACGCTATAATCTGCGCGGAATTTTCGCCATGTTTGCCTGTCCCATTCTTTCAAAGTTTGCCAGAGTTCGGGAAAGTGCTTTCGTAGTTTTCGCAATTCGTCCAACGATTGAAGCGGACAACACCAACAAGAAACGCGCTTGAAAATCTTATACAAGCCGCCCCAATCAAAGCCTTTATTGTAGCAGTATTGAAGCGCGTCTTTTTCTGTCCAGCCCCATTCTACAAGCGGATAGCGTTTGTCTTTTATGCGCTTTTGTTCGTCTGCCGCTATCCCGACGTAATGCACAACATTCTCCTTGCCCCGAAGATGACGTTTCACGCAATCGCGCTTAAGTGTTGCAGTACACCATCTATTTCGCGCCGTTGCCCACGAATACCCAATATCATGTTTTTTGTTCATGCTCTCTTTGAATCTTGGCGTATATTTGTGATGGAGCAACCAATATTCATAGCTTTTTTCATTTTTCAGCCGCGTTATCTGCCGTCCTATGTACCGTTCTACCTTGTCAACGTGTTCGTACATCTGCGGAAACTCAACGCCCGTATCGCAAAATATAATTTCATCAACGCGCATACCAATTTCAAGCATACGCAACAACATAGCCGTCGAATCTTTGCCGCCGCTAAAGCTGACAACGTGCCACTCGCTCATATCCTCACCTCAAAAAACCCGTATAACTTGGCATTGTGCCGCGCATTGTGCCGCGTAGTTTCGTATCTCGCGCAAGAAGTAATAATAAGTGTTAATCTCGATATTTACCGCCGCGCACGTTGCGTGACTGTTTTCGTTTTGTTCGTATCGCCGCGTGAAAATCGCCGCCTTGAAAATATCGTTATTGCACCAGTTCCGCACCGCGCCGACAACCTTCAACCACCTTTCCGGCCACTCGACGCGCCCGCCGCCGTCAATCTCGACAAGGGAAACTTCGTCCGCGTTTCGTATCGCTTGCGCCGCTGTCGGGTCAGAAACAAAACTATGTCCACTAGGCGCACCGCCCGTGTGTCCCCTCGGCGCAAGTTTTGCTTCTGTCACCGCCTCGGCGATTTGTTTTTCATGCCTTATCATGTACTCGATTTTCCTTACGTTCGCGTCCCGTGATTCTCGCTGCATCGGTAACACCTCTTTATAGCCGTTTTGGGCGGCTTTTATTTCTTTCGCGATAGTTTATACTCGCCGCGCATAAAAACCGCCACTAGACACCTAGAAACGAATTTTAGATATATTTCAGCCGCACCCCTTTTCACGCATTAGCTTCTCCCATTCGATAACGTCATTTGCCGCCGCGTCAGTCTCAAAACACATCATGCAACGCATACTAGCGTTTATTAAATGCGTGTCGGCCTTGTCCCCCTTAAGGTACAACATCAAATGTCGAACCGCCCTCCAAGCGTGTTCCTTTGCGGGAATCTTGCGCCACGTCTCGCCCGGATATTTTTCCTGTCCTGCCGTTAGCCCTTTCGCGATCTCGTCAAGCCATGCCGGGGAAAGATATCTGTATTCGTTCTTTTCGTGCGCTTGAGGATAATCGTTTCTTGCGGTTTCTTCTTTGTTCAACGCTTTTCTCCACCTTTCCCATTCTTCGTTTCTGCCATCACGAACGCCGTACCCATAACCCACCTTAAAATCCATGCTTTTATTTGTAAAATCCACTTCGCGCGTTAGCATATCGCCTAATTCGTCCATCGTCAGCCCTCCCATTCGTCCTTTAGCTCGTCAATAAGCCGTGAAATCTGCCCTCGCGTCATTTTGTCTAGGTCGTACCAGTCCAGATCGTAGCCAAGTTTGAGAATTAAATCCGTCGCGTACTCAATCTGCGCCGCCGTCGCTGGTCGTTCGTCACGTTGCATCGTCAACCACCTCGCATTTCGGCATTTCTTCCGTTACGTTAATCGCGCGCGGCCTGTCGAAATCAACCGTAATACCGCCATTCGGCTTTTTGTGCCACGCTATCGCACTTCGCACAGCTTTCAGCACATTGAACGCCCTTTCCGTTTCCTCGAATTTATAAACTCCCCAACTTGCGTTTTTCGGTAACTCAGGCATCACAATTTTCCGCGCCTCGAATAGTTTCTCGTTCAACGCATCCCGTTTATCCAGAGATTCGTCAACAGTTTCGGCTTCCCACTGTAAGCACAACTCCGCCAACTCTCCCCACTGCCCTATCCGCATCCGCATCCAAAAATCAAGCGCGGCGATCACCGTTCGTGCCTGTTCTTCGTTCATTTCAAGACGATATTTAGTCATGCTGTCCCGCCTCCCACTCTCGATACAGCTTGAAAAAATCCTCGGCCTGTAGCGTTACAAGCCACCCCTCTCGGATTTTCTTGTGCGCCACAATCGGTATTTCGTCGGGCTTTGCGTCGGATATGCTTTGCGCTATCCAATCCCGCAACGCTAGCTTTTCGCAAAACTTGACTTCTTGATGGATTCCCGGCAATCCGATAACGTCGGCAATTTCACTTCCGCGTTGATAATACTGCCCGCCGCGTTCGGCATCGTACCCCTCTGCGCGGCAAACGTCCCTCCACATTCTCTCACCACGCGCCCCCTTTGAACGGCTAAACTTCCCCATGTTTCAGCCTCCCACGAAATTCTTTGCTTATATGCAATCCCCGATATGCGGCATTTTCTCGAAACATCAACACGTCCCATTGTTGCGGCAAATCTGCAAGCCCGCATCTTTCGCCATACGGCTTTGATAAATTTGCAAAAACGCAGTTTGCACAACCAATGCGCTCGTCATCATCTATGCAATATTGTATAATCAGTGTAGCCGCAGAAATCACTTCGTCCGGCTCTATGATGTCACTCGGTTTCATGTTTCAGCCCCCTTGTGCGTAAAAAATCTTCAAGAAACCAATGCCCCGGCTCGAATGTGTCATTCAAAAAACAATTCCACTGGCCTGATTCGTCGTTGAAAAAAAACGGACAATCGCACCTGCCGCCTAAATTTCTATGCTCCACGCACCACCGCTCCACCTTCAGCGCGGCCTGCACCACTTCTTCCCGCGTCATTTCTTCGCCCTCCTAAACGCCGAAATAACAATCCCATTCCACGCCCTAACCCAGTTCCGCCAACGCCTCATTTTGGGCTTTCTGACAGACAGATAAATCAATTCTGGATTTCCAAGCGGAGCACATATCAACCTCGTCATTTCTTCGCCGCCTCCAATTCTTTCAAAACTTCGCGCTCGATATAGATTTCCTCAAAGTCCGGGCGGAATACCTCTATTTCCGCAGGAGTTTTCATAACTGCGATTGCCCGTTCCAACCGCGCCATTAACTCCACATCGTCCATAGCTCGCGCCCCTGTGTATGACTTTTCGAGAAATTCAACGACAAATGCAATCTGTTCTTCCCTTTTCATTTCTTTGCCGCCTTTCGCTTCTTCCTAACCGCTTTTTGTATAACTTTCTGTTTCGCCCTGCCCGCCCTTGACCGACAAGACGGGCAAAGCGTGTTCTTGTCCTTGTCCGCGTCCACCGTCCAAAACGCTAGGCAGGACGCGCACCGTCGATTTACTATCATGCCGCGCCCTCCGCAATTCTTGCGATTTCATGGTTGCACCTTGCAACAATCGCCCGCGCTTCGTTCATGCTGATTTTCCCATTTTGCCAATCAACAACCGCTTTGTTGCGCTGACGTTCCAATCGCCGCACCGTTTTCTTTTCGGTGTCGTTTAGTCTGTCCGTCCAGTTCATAACGGCACGCCCCCTTTTGTAATCGTCGCCCCCGCAAGCGCGGGTTTCTCGCCCGCCAGTTTCTTCGCGTCGCTTTCCTTGTCCGTAAACGTCAGCGTGTCGCCGTCAAATCTCAGCATAACCTTTTGTCCGTTCTCGACGTTTCGAGCCTTGCGGAAAGTCAAGACGTAATTCCAAGGCCAATACCGCGCCAAATCGTCCGACCCGATCTTGCCGATATTCAACCACAAATCAGCTTCATGGCTCATATAGCTTGACTGCGCCAGCCGCCCGCCGTCGCTTGTAAGCTGTGCAACCATAACAACGGTTATTTGCAATTCAACGGCAAGCGTTTTCAGCCGTTGCGCCGCGCTTTTCATAATCTGCCAGTCTTTAGCGTCCTTTAGGTTCATCGTATCCATGCGCCCGATATAGTCCACAAAAGCAATTTCAATATCGTCTTGCGCTTTCGCCCTGCGTACTTCCGCAAGAACGCTTGCAATCTGCATATCCGGCATATTCAGTGTCCACAATGCTGACCGCCGCATAACCGCGCCCGTGTCCCTTGCCGCCGCCGCCTGTTCTTTCGTTGCGCTCCCGTTTCGGAGTGCGCTATGGGAAACGCCCGACAAATGCGCCGCCCATCTTAACGCGATTTGCTTTGTTTGCATTTCGCTATTGAGATATAGGCAAGGCCGCTTCATGGTTATTGCGATACCGTTTGCAAGATTCATCGAAAACGCCGATTTGCCCGCGCCGCTTTCTGCGGATAGTATCACCAAGTCGCCCTTTTCAAATCCGCCGCAAGCCCGGTTTAACGTCCCGAAAGTGGTATATACAACGGCCTTTTTCAGCGCGTCCTTGTCCATGCGTTCATCAACCGCCGCCTCGATAGCGTCCCCCATATCGGCGGGGCTTAACTTCTCCCGCGTCATGCCCGTTGCGGTTCGCGCCATGACAAGGCGTTCCAGTTCGTTGTATGCGGCATCGGACATTTCGCCTTTTTGTATCATGTTCGCCGCCGTTTGCGCCGCTTGTAATACTTGCCGCCGCGCCGTCATTTCCTTAACCGTGGATATATAGCCGGGTAATTCGTGCTCCATCGGAGGATTGCCAATCAATTCAGTGAATGTCAAGTCACGCCCTGCAACATATCCCGCGTCCGAAAGTTCTTTCCCGTGCAACATGATCGTTTCAAGCGTTACGTTTTCGCCGCGTTCGTGCATTTTGGCAATCACCGAAAACATAGCGCGGGTTTCAGCGAGGGAAAAATCTTCAAGCGTTACGCCGTCCAAAACGTCAAGCAGCCATTCTTCACGATACGCCGCCGCCGATAATATAGAACATTCGGCGGAAACGTCGGCAAGCCGCGCGGGTAATGGTTTTCCTGTCATACTGCCGCCTCCGTTCCAAATGTATCGTCACCTTGATGTATGGGGTAATCTAACTGACAAGGGGACGTTGTAACAGTTCCTTCATCTTCCCATCGTCTTTGGTTTATCCATGTTGCCGGATTAGGAATAAACTGCCCGTTATTCTTTTGCCATTTCTCGGAATGTTTATTTCTTTCGATAGCTGACAACATAACGTCAAGCAGTTCTTTCGATGGATTTAGTTTGTTAAATGCTTTTTGTGCCACTGCTTTTGCATCGTGTTTCGGGTAGGCTCCCCAAAACGTATTAAAAGCATCTTGTTTGTCTTTGTCTTGTATATGTCTTTTTAATGTCCCTGTTTGTGTCCCCCCCTTTGTCCCGTTTTGTGTCCCGTGTTTTGTCCCTGTTTGTGTCCCTGCTTGTGTCCCGTTTTGTGTCCCATATAAAGGACAGATGGAAAACGTTGACGAAGTCCCTCGAATTTTTGAAGGGATATATTCTATATATCCTTCATTTTTCAGCACTCGCAAAGCGTCATTTACGCCGTTTTT
>Ga0326511_10000480_pt1 | contig 35025 bp, 70 predicted proteins | sample 0_2496_0518_D_FD_203701 | JGI IMG/M metagenome (GOLD analysis project Ga0326511, IMG submission 203701) | Bovine rumen microbial communities from UC Davis, California, United States - 0_2496_0518 | ecosystem: Host-associated > Mammals > Digestive system > Stomach > Rumen | place: USA...
TGAATACTTGGTCGACAGCTATGAGAACGTGAAGAAGTTCCGTGCCAAACTCAACGATATCATCGATATGCCCACTGTCGAAGGGAGACAGAGCGCTACAGACGAGTTCGTGACCTGGCTGCATGAGATCAAACTACTACGACCCGGAGAGTGAGCCTTAACAGGCCCTCTCCTTTTTTCTCCCTCGCGATGAAAACAAGCCTGTTAATGAATAATGAAGGGAGGTAACACCTATGACTAATGTTGCATTTGCTTTGAGGACCGCTGAGATTAAGAAGGAACTCAGGGACAACGATCCCCACACGAATGGATGGCGCAAGGCTATCATCAGCGTCGGTGCGTTGTTCGATGAGATGTCCAACGACGACCCCAGCTGCAGCCCCGAAGTGATCGGCGATGTCATCAGGAGCAAGCTCACTCGTTAGCCAATACGACCGGAGGACCTAAACAGGCCCTCCAACTTTTTTTCGCATTCAGAACAGGTATGTTAATGAATACATTAAAGGAGGTATTTCTATGTTGCTGAAGTATGTAGGAATGTAGGGAGTCATTGGAGTGCTGAGCTACGTGGTGTATTTCATCGTAGCGTTCAGTGTTATCGCCTATTGCTTCGTCAAGTATGGCGAGGAGACCGTTGACAAGACGACTGTGTTTACAGATAAGCACAGCATTGGTGTCAGTGATCTGATTCGCGTTGGCGGAAACGCAATGGCGCTCAAATACTGTGCGTTCATCGTGTTTGGATACCCGGTAGTTGTACCGATGGCTCTTGAGGCATTTCTCGGCATGCCCGAAGAATGTAGGAAGATCAAGAACGGCGAGCCCTTAAACTAGGGCTCATTTTTTCGCATTTGAAACAGCCGCCTTAGTGAAAGGAGTGATTCAATATGTTGATCACAGTTTTGAAGTACCTTGGTGTTTACATGCTGAGTGGGGTCATTATGTTTACGATTGGAATAATCGTGGCCCTGATGATGGAAAAGTACGAAAAGAAGCATCTTACTCTTGAGCGCATGGGAGAGATAGCTCATTTAGCGGTTACAGAGACAATTGATGAGATGGACCGATTCCAGCTTTTCCACAGTACCGCGATTCGAATTATACTATGGCCTGTACCCGGATATTACAGCATCAAGTATCTAAGGCGCGTGTGGTTTTACGTGAAGAGTCTTTAACCGATCAATACGGAGGAGCCTTAACAGGCCCTCCAACTTTTTCGCGGTTGAAACAACGTTGTAGATGAAGGAGGTGCTTCTAATGGACGATATGAAGTACGAAGAGAATTGTATCTGCAATGAAGAACCCGACACGGTGAAGATCAGTCTCAAAAAGTATCTCGCTTTTGAAGTCTGGACAATTGTGTTCAGGTGGCTGTTAAGACACGGTATCATGGCCGGCTTGGTAGCAGCACTGAATTCCATTGGAGCTTATGACGGATCGGCAATCTGGAAGATTATGCTGACTGTTGTAAGCTGGTGGATCAGCCGCGAAGTCTACAGCTGTATTGCCTACGATATTTGTGGCATGGACACCAATGAATCCAAGATGAAAGGTTTCGGAAGCACTTTCGAGAGCATCAAAGAGCTGGTTGAAGACATTCGGATATACAAGTAAGAACCGTCCAAGAGCCCTACCAAGGGCTCCTATTTTTTCGCGTTCAAAACACAGCTGTTAATGAATACTATAAAGGAGGTTTTACCCATGAGTATTTTCAAGCGCAAGAAGAGGATTCCGAAAAACGCGTTGAAGCGTGAACGGAAGGAGTTGGAGGAACGCCAGGCGTACCTGAGGGAGAAGTATCAGTTCCTTCTGGAAGCCTATGCCAAGAAGCTGTCCCAGTACGACGACGAAGTCGCAAAGGGCGAAGAAGCGGACGAGGCAACGAAGACGACGATCAAGCAGAAACTTGTTACGATCAAGAAACTCAAGGAGGAGATCGAATCTGAATATGACAGCAATTTCGATCGAATCGAGCAGATTTCCAAGATCGTCAAGAATGATGATGATCGGTTCGACACGAATGCCTCGACCGCGGTAAGCGCCCTGTGCAGCGTCGGAGCTGTGGGACTGGGCGTATGGACGGCCAAGAAGGCGTATGAGAGCGACACCGAGGGCACCCTGGTGAACAAGAAGACTCTGGACGTTCTGAACAGGCTCAACCCGCTGAAGATTCTCGGAAAGCACTAGAACTGACCGACATGGGAGTCGCTGCAACAGCGGCTCTCCTTTTTTTTTCGCATTTGAAACACTTCCGTAAATGAAAGGAGTGATTCATTATGTTGATCACGGTTTTGAAGTATGTTGGATTGTACCTGCTGACTGGACTGATCTTTTGGAAACTGCGCCGGGCGATGTGGGCACGCACTATCGAACGCCTTAAGAAAACTTACATCATACCGGATGTTGTCCCTCAAGAAGTTGAAGACGTATGTTATGAGGAAATCACCCGTATGATTCCTGAGTTTGTTCTGGACAATGATAATGCGATGCTCGTATTCAGAATTATAGCTTGGCCGATAGATCTGTACCTGACAGATTCATTCATGATGCATATGTTCGATTATATAACCGAAACTTAACCGATCGCCCCAACCGGAGGAGCCTTAACAGCCCCTCCAACTTTTTCGCATTTTAAACACTTCCGTAAATGAAAGGAGTGATTCATTATGTTGATCACGGTTTTGAAGTATGTTGGATTGTACCTGCTGACTGGACTGATCTGCTACATCGCGGTTGTCGCGGTGGAATGGATTATCCTCACGTACCTCAAGAAGACTCGAGGGGAGACTGCCGCTGAGCAGGCCTTGTCAAAGGCCCTGGAAATGAACGTGTACGAACTCTCGGGATTCTTCGCGGAAGGACGCGTCGGATATATCCTCTACCTGATATTCGGATGGCCCGCAGAAGCAGTCGGAGCAATCATCAGGCTGGTACACATGGCCAAGTACGGACTCAAAGCCCATTGAACCACCCGACCGGAGGAGCCTTAACAGCCCCTCCAACTTTTCGCATTTGAAACACCTCCGTAAATGAAAGGAGGTGGAAGTCATGCTGCTCAGACTTCTGGCTGTCATCGCGATATTTGCTGTGCGAGAGCTGTCCGACGAGGTTGTATCGAAGCTCAGCAATTATGTCGAGAACGGTGACGACGGTAAGAAAAAGTAGCCAATGGCCCTCCCCTTTCATGTAAAGGGGCGCTCGGCGATGCTTCGGCAAAACCGGGCGTCTTCTCTTTTTTTGATTAATCATCATTAACTCGGTTAATTAGCTTAGTTAATTATGGTTAACTGGATTAACCGGTCTCGCGGTTGAAACACGTTTGATAATAGAACAATCAACCGAAGGAGGCGTAAGACTATGTTTATCGGACTGAAGATCTTTGTCACTGCGGTGGGTATCTATGCGGGAGTTCGTCTCGCTGGAGTGGCCATCGAGTGGATCAAGGAGCTCATCGACAACCTGGGACCGGAGGCCAGAAGGAAGAAGAAGTTCTTTGACAATTTTTAATGACCGACATGGGAGTCGCTACGACAGCGGCTCTCTATTTTTGCGAAAGGAGCAGATGGATGGACCATGAAGAGCTAAGAGTAACTGTTGTAGGAACCGAGAACTTCCATGTGATGGAAGACGTGTTCAATGAAGTCGGCTTGACCATTGTCGACTGGAAGAACGGAACCCTTGGCAACTTGAAGACCAGGCGCTACGATTTTTACCTCAAGAATGAAGAGGTGGTCGAGAAGCGCAAGTCACTGATGAACCTGATAAACAACTGCATGCGGTTGACAGGAATGTACGTTTATGGGGACTGGATGCGCATCTACGTGTTCAAGCACCTCGTTGATTAAGAAAGGAGATTAACCATGAGCCGTGACAATCTGAAGAGGACCATCAAGATGGACATCAACGTCGAGGAGATCTACCGCATGAGGCGGGAAGGCATGACCAACAAGCAGATCGCGAACGCCCTGGGAGTCAGCGTATCGAGCATCTATCGCTACGCCGGACGCATGAGCGAGGCCGTCAAGCACGCCGAAGTCCAGAATAAGCCCTGCCCAATCCCGGACCCGATCAAGTTCACACCCGTCAAGAAGGAAGAGCCGAAGCCCGAGCCCGAGCCTGCCGAACTGAATTTGCCGAAGAAGGAGGAGCACTTCAGCTTCACCACCGACCGATTCGGCAATGTGGTATCCATCAGCCCTCGCAACGCCATGGACGAGAAGCTGTCCCTCTTCTCGAAGACTCTCGTCGATCTCGAGGAGACCAAGAAGGAGGTCCAGAAGGCCCAGGAAAATCAGACGCCCCAGATGTCCGGAAAGGAGCGTCGCAGGCTCGAGAGGGAGAAGCGCAAGCAGGAGCAGCAGGAGCAGCAGGAAGAGGTCAAAATGGAAGAGACGGATATCGTCAAGGAATCCGAGAAGAAGGTCAATGACGATATCGTCAAGGAGGTTGAGAAGAAGCCCGAACCCAGCCTCTTCGAAGTCCTTAGCACCAGGACCGTCCTCAAGGGTTCTCTGTGCAACTGGATCGTTGACACCGAGAGCGGCTCCATCGAAATGACGGATGGTGTGCTGTCCGGACTCCTCGACAAGGATTCCCTCAAGCGCTACATGGACGAGCTCAACGCCGTAGCCAAGATGCTTGGCGTATGACGCTTACAAGAAAGGCCTGGCGGTCTTATCTATCTGCGTATGGATGGACCGCCAAAGGCCCTCTTTGAAAAGACGATAAAAGGAGGAATGATTCAAAATGGCAACACCAGAATGGATCCGTAAGAGCACCGTACTCAACTGGCTGGTAGGTCGCAAGGACCTGTTCGATCGCTGTGCAGAGAGGGCGCAAACCGCTTCGGTGAACGCTCTCATGCTGCACGAAGAGGACGCGGCGATCACCCAACAGACCATCGAGTACATCGAATCGATGCCCTCCATGCAGATCAATGGAGACACCAGCGACGGCTATCACACCTTCAATGAACTGTACCATCACAGGGCAGTTCTTTTTTCTGTGATCGTCAGCATGTTCCCCGATCTGTCGTGGAAGTCCAAACAACACCATGATCCCGAGAACAACCCCATGTATGAGGGCATGTTCATCGTGGGGATCAACACACCCAAGGGTCAGGCTACTTATCACTATGATATTGATCAGTACTGGAACATGTTTAAGTGTAAGGAGCTGGAGCAGGCCCCCGAGTACGATGGACATACGCCCGATGAGGCCATCAAGAGGATCGCATTGTTGAAAGGCTACAACAACCTGAAGAAAGGAGCTTCCAAATGAAGCACTACAAAGTTCTCTACAAAATTTACCATAGCAAGGGGCACGTCGAGACCAAAGCCCTGACCGTTGAGGCCGGAACCAAGGCTCTGGCTGCCATTCGCGCCCTGAAGGAACTGAGCATGGACGAGAACTACAAGGAGAAGTACAAGACCCTGGACCGCGTTGAGGAGGTGTCCGCATGAGCAATCTGTACATCATGCCTGACGGTTCTGTCGTAGGTCACAAGCCCGTCATCACGTTTGCCCGAGAGGAGAAGAAGACCTGGACGACTATTTCCAAAGAGTTCATGATGAGCGTCTACATGGCCAAGAAGAAGTACGAGATGGAGCAGAAGATGATCAAGGAGGCTCAGGCAAGCTACTTCAACGAGTCCATGCGGCACTACGTCGAGAAGGAGCGGAACAATCCGGTGATTGCGCTTCACTACTACCCCTGGTATCGCTCCACGGCGGCAACTATGTGCGGGATCAATCTTTTCGCGCTTCTGAGGAATCCCGAGGACAACAAGGAAGTATTCGACACCATCAACGATGTGACCATACAGCTTATTGATATTGTCGACAAGTACGGCATGACGGAGGGAAAGCGCAATGGGTGAGGAGATGACCGTTACAGGCGCCTTCTTCGTTAATACTGACAGCGGAGAAGTCTTCAAGTGGGGCGAGGTCGTTGATATTTCCGCAACGGAGATCACGACAGACGCACCCAAAGGAGAAGAGTATGCTATCTATCTCAACCGCAATCAGGAATACACGCTTGAGGGCACTTTCTTCATGTCCAGAGCAGCGAGGAAGCGGATCTGGCTTAACTTGCTTGTTGGATGGAGAGCCAAGGGTCCGCTGCGCAAGAAGGGTCTCATGAAGGCGCTTAAGCTGCAGAAGCCTTTCGATTTTTACAAGTGGTACATTCTCATGACGAGAATCTACGAGGCCGAACGCTATTAGGAGGTGATAATTTTGGCAATCAAGGAAGTTCGTTTCGACATCTATTGCAGCAAATGCAAGCACAGTGACAAGACCGAGTCGGAAGATCCGTGCTGGGATTGTCTGAACCAGGGCTGGAACATCGACAGCCACAAGCCGGAGTTTTTCGAGGAGAAGGAGAAGGAAGAAAAGAAGACCACCACTACGACTCCCTCCGAACCTGAGCCCACTACTGAACCCGCTACTGAACCCGCTACTGAACCCAACACCTGACAACAATTAAGGAGGCAATTATAATGAAGGATATTATCAAGGTAATCGTGGCGATTGTTCTCGCTATCTTTGTGATTCTGCTGATCGTGGACATCATCAACCCTCAGTACGGCTTCTTCGCCAAGGTCAATGCCGGTCATGTCGGCATCGTGGACGAGATGGGCAACGTGCGTGACGAAGCACTGCAGCCCGGATTCCATCTGACTGGCTTCTTTGCGAAGGTTGTGCCCGTCGACGCCCGAATCCAGAAGGGAACGGGTGATCTGGAAGCGTTCAGCCAGGATATTCAGCAGGTACAGCTCAAGATGTCCGTGAACTACTGCATCAAGGCGGAGAAGGCCGGCACGCTATACAAGACCATCGGCATGAACTACGAGGACAATCTGCTTAAGCCTCGTCTTCAGGAGAACACCAAGGCCGTCATCGGCGACTATACCGCCGAGAAGCTCATTGCCAACCGCGAAGAGATCTCCGGTAAGATCCGCGACAAGATGCGCGAAGATATGGCGCCCTATGGCATTGATGTGACGGTTATTTCCATTGAGAACATCGACTTCACGGAAGCGTTCGAAGCCGCGGTTGAAGCCAAGCAGGTTGCCACCCAGGAAAAGCAGAAGGCAAAGACACAGCAGGAGCAGAAGACCATGGAAGCCGAACAACAGGCCGCACGCAACAAGATCGCCGCTGAGAATGCCGCGGAAGTCAAGAAGATCGAAGCTGATGCCGAGGCATATTCCATCAAGGCGAAAGCAGAGGCCAGCGCTGAGGCCAACAAGAGTATTGCCGAAAGCCTCACCACCGATCTGATCGACTACACGAAGATCAAGCGCTGGGACGGCAAGCTTCCGGCTACCTACATGGGCGACTCCTCTGCCCTGCCCGTAATCGGTATGAACGACTCCATGGACTGGGGCGATTTCGAGTAAATTCCTCGCATTCAAAACACCTCTGTAAATGAAACGAATCATTTGGAGGTGATACAATGTTGCTAGGCGTTGGCGTGGTATTTATCGCAATAGGAGTTGCGTGTATCGCGGCCTGGATCAAGGACTGAACCTACAGGAGATTCAAGGGACCGATCCCGCTGTGTTTGGAGGAACATGGCGGGATTCTTTTTTTTTCGACAAGAAAGGAGTGCTATTATGGCTATGCGGCGCTACACTAATTCACGCATCGGCAAGAAGATGAGCGTTACTCTCGACGACATCGTAAAAGGACTGGACAAGAGCTACGACTCCATCATGAAGAATGAGGATGTCGTTCTGTCGCCCAAGGAGTTCGCAGGCGCCATCTATGGATATTCCAAGGATGCCGAGCGCGCTGCCCGAATCAAGGGCGAAGACTCCGGCATGATCGCTGGTGTTGCCGTTGCAGGTGTGAGCCTGCTGATCGGTGCCGGCATCGTCTATCTCGCCAACAAGTAAAGGAGGATACAACCATGGGAAAGGTCAAGGAATTCTATCGCAAGCACAGGAAAGTCATCAACGGAGTTGCCATCGGTCTGGCTGGCGCAGCTGTCGGCGGATTCGCGGCGTACAAGATTTCTAAGGCGGCAAAGGCTCAAGCACTCGTACCTGAGATCCCGCAGCTCAACAGTCCGAGTGTGGACGATCTGCTGCAGCCCAAGCCCGCTCCGGAAGAGTGGAAGCCCGACAAGAACTTCGAGGACATGGTGCACTACAGCCGTACTCACAAGCTGGCTCCCGGCGAGTGCTTCGTGCTGTTCGGCGTCGATCCGGAGATGGGTCCCAGCGGCGAGGATCCTGTCATCGGCTACAACGAGTTCAGCCACTGTGACCAGTACGGCAACGATGGTATGCCTGATGAGGACTGGTTTGCCGAGCACGACATTGACCCGATCGGCGATATCGATCTGGAGCCCGAAGAGGACGACCTGGAGGAAGTCGTCAGCGAGAAGCAGAAGACGCCCGACTATCTCACCAAGGGCTGGAATGAGAGCTATCGCGCCGGTTGGGATGCTGTCAACGATCTCGCCAAGTCTCTCGTGCTCAGGGATCATGAGACCTACATGATCGAGCGCAACGATGAGTATGGCAAAGAGAACATCGTCAGTCACCTGGTCGACTATGTTGGCGTGTATCCGCCGGACGAGGAGGAGTGAAAGGATGGAAGAATCGACGTTTTCTATGCTAATCATATTTAGCAAGATCGAAGTCCGCCTGGACAAAGTGTTCAGGTGGTTCTTCGATCCTGAGATGAACTGCCTCGTCGTCGAATGCGAGGAAGGCGGGATTCGAAAGACGGCCTACTTCCCCCGCGAGAAGATCGATACGTTCACCATCCGCGACAACTGATTCGCGCCATAAACAGTCCTAATAATGAAGGACTGGAGGAGTATAAACCGGCGGAGGGCCATATGGATAATCCCTGTGGTTTAACTAGCCGTCAGTAATAGTTCAATGGTAGAACGCCCGTGAACTATACTGTTTACGGGAGACGTCTGTTCGAAGCGGACAGGTCCTTTTATTTTTTTCAAGGAGGATTAGCATGCCGGAGGTCAAGTACAGTCTTGATCGCAACCGGAAGATCTACGAGGGACACCTGAGCGGTAAGCGGAACCAGGAACTTGCGAAAGAGTTCGGTATGACTGACGCTTGGGTGTCCCAAATCATCAAAAGGATGGAAGCGATTTTCGGGAACGATCCAAGCCATGATTATTTTGCGCCCTTCTCCAGCGAGGTACGTGACGCCATTCTCAACCTGATCGAGAAAGAGCGCACCACACTCACCATTACCAGGCTTTTGCGTGGATTGCTCAATTATAAGCACCACGACAAGCTTGTCAACGAGGATAGACTCATTGATACCAAGTATGTTCTCGCCATTCAGGATAGATATTTCCTGCAACAGGACTGTATTGGTCCTCGAACGCTCGAATTGCTCCACGATCTGAAGGAGGTACTGAAAACATGATCGTAATCGGATACCAGGGAATCGGTAAAACCACTCTTGCTAAGGATGATTACCGGTTTATCGACCTGGACAGCCACATTTTCAAGAGGTTCCCTGGCGATTGGGTGACTATCTACTGCACTGTTGCCGAGGTCCTCTCCTCTCAGGGGTACACCGTCTTTGTCTCCGCCCATGAGCATGTGCAGGATGCGCTTTTTGGCTCCACCGAGCTGGTTTATTTCTGCTACCCGTGCCTTGAGCTGCAGAAGGAGTGGCTTGACAGGCTCAACCAGAGGCAGAAGGAAAGTGGCCTGAGCAAGGATTGGCATGCTTACAACCGTGCCGCAGCCTATTACAAGGACGACATCAAGAAAATGATGGAAAACGGTGCGGATCGCAGCATCGTTATCACCTCGATGGACTACAATCTCAAGCGTGCCATCGTCGACCGGATCGAGTACGAAAACAACAAGGCAGCTCTCGCAGAATAAACAACTCTTCTAATAGGAATATTTAGAGGAGGGTTGTACCCATGACTATCAATGTTGCGACTGCTATCTTCCTGGTTATTCTTGTTATGGTGTTTTTCATCGCAAAGGTGATCTGCGCCGCACTGACTGAATTCCTGACGATTGCGATTCGGGAATTCATGAAGGCACGCGGCATAGGCATCATGCGTGAGCACTGGAGCAAGAAGGATCAGGACGAGACCAAAAATGAGCGTCGTGTGCTTGGTTTTCAGACTACAACTACGATCGACAAAAAGGAGGAGCCTTAACTGGCCCTCCTACTTTTTTTCGCGGAATGAACAAGTGTTCTATTGAGAAATGATAGAACAGGAGGAAAGATCCATGTTACAGGCGATTCAGGCGATTTTGTTTGCCGGACTTTTACTGTGGATTGGATGCTTGAGCTGTTAACCAAAAACGACATGGAGGAGCTGTAACGGCTCCTTCTATTTTTTTTCAAGGCGGTGGCACGACATGTCAGCACGAGAAAAGATGATCGCGTGGAGAGAAGAACACCAGACGACCTTCACAGCAATTGCCAAGAAAGTCAAGATCAGCGAGGCGCTTCTGGACCTTGTCGAGAACGGACATGTTACTCATCCGAAGATCGCACGGCGCATCCAGAAGTTCTTTAAACTCACGGATGAGGAATACGAGGAACTGATCCCGGAGAATCACCGCATGAGCAGCGATAAATACGATCCTACTCACTACGCACCCACCGAAGATCCCGGCTTCAACAAGACGATCCCTGTCAAGATGAAGCCTGATATTTACTACCATTACGCACACGAACAAAACCCGCATGCGGAAGGAGCCTAGAATGACTGAAAACCACCTGTACGATCTTGGGCGTAACGTTCGCAAGCAGCTGCCCGAGATCGACGCCTACATCTCCCTTGCTGAAGAGGCGGCTGAACTTGCACAGGCAGCAACCAAGATGGCGAGATATTTGAGCGGTAAGAATCCCACGGACAAGACTCTTACCGAGATCAACGACAATCTCGTCGAGGAATTCACCGATCTGATGACCGTCGCTAAGTACGTCATTGGGCTGGAGACCGATCCCGGCATGGCGAGCTTCAAGATGCAGCGATGGATTTCGCGGTTGAAACAAGCTTAATAATGAAGAGGCACACACGCCCTTTATTTTTTTCACCCACCACAATACCGACAATCATGAAGGAGGACAAAACCATGAGTAACTTCGAACTGAACGGAACCACTTTGCTGGGCGCTGCCTGTGGACTGCTGGGTGCCGGTGTGGCTTGCTATTACGCGAACCAGTCGAGCAAACTCCAGAAGACCTGCAACAAGATTGATCTGACGCTGGACGAGGTATCCCGTCGGCAGCCGGTCCAGATCGAGAAGAGCATCCTCGACAAGGCCATCCAGCGTGCGGTTGACCGGGAAGTCCGCGAAGCCGTTCTGGACTCTGTTTCCAACATCACCAAGAGCATGGGTGCCGAGATGTCTACTCAGATCCGGAAGGATGTTGAGAAGCAGCACGAGGCCATCGTCGCCAAGGTGACCGAAGAGATCGCCGAGCAGGTGGCGAACCTCCCCGACAAGCGTAAACTCAAAGAGCGCGTGGAAGAGCGTGCCGAGGATATTCTTGTCGAGAAGCTGGAAGACCAGTTCGACCACATCTCCGAGAAGTACAGCCAGCAGTTGGACAAGGCCACGAACACCGTGAACGCCCTGACCAGCGCTGTGACCCGTAAGTTCGGGGATGACTCGACCAAGTACGAGATCCTTCGTACGATTCTCAAGTAGGAGGGAGGCGAATGATATTCACTTGGCAGAACCTGTTGTGGATCGTCCTGCTGGAGGTAGCGTCAGTTCCCGTGCTGGCGCTCCTCTTTGGCTGGCTGATGTCAATGTGGTTCGTGATGAAGAAGCGCTACATAGACCAAATGATCGTCAACTTCGGAGGAGCTCTGAGCGCCTACGGTGAGATGATCAAGAAAAAGGAGGTAAACAAAAATGAACAAGTTCCTGAAGGCCAGCAAGTTGTTCGCGAGTAAGCATTCGACGAAGATCTTGTGTGGCCTGGCTGTGATCGCAGAGATCGGCGCTGTGATATTTGCAGCCAAGGAAGCACCTGTCGCCGAGAAGAGACTCAAGAAGCTGCCGAAGAACGCCAAGAAGATCGACAAGATCAAGGCTGTCGCTCCGGTGTATCTCCCCGCCGCTGGAATGCTGGCAATGGCGGTTGGATGCACAGTCGGAGGTACGGTCATCGGACTCAAGCAGCTGGCGTCTGTCACGAGTCTGTACACGGCATCCAGCAAGGCGCTGACCGAGTATCAGAAGAAGGTCGTTGAGAAGCTCGGAGAGGAGAAGGCGCAGGAGATCCAGGACGCCGTCGCTCAGGAGTTGATCAACGAGAAACCGCCTGCCGTAAAAGATATTTACGCCACGGGGAAGGGTGACGAGATCTTCTACGAGCCGTTGACGAGCAGGTACTTCACCAGCAGTCGGCATGAGGTTGAGGAGGCTGAAATCAGACTTAATCACACTATTCTTCGAGAGATGGAGGCAAGTGTGAATGAGTGGTTCTATGAGCTTGGTCTCGAACCGGCCGGACTCGCTGCCGATAAGGTATGGGATGTCGACCACAAGCTCGAGCTTTCGTTCAGCCTGGCGTGGACACCTGATGGCCGAAGCTGTACGATGATCGGCTATCCGGTGCTTCCGGTAATCCACAAGTAACTTCACAGGGGAGACTTTGACAACAGGGTCTCCCCTATTTTCTCGGAGGTTTTGAAATGTTTAAAGCACTTTTCATAGTGCTTGTCGTGTTTACTGTACTTTTGTTCGCCTTTTTCGCGTACATGGTCGTCATAGACAGCAAGCTTGAACGTAAGATTCAGGACATGAGAATCAGACAGAATGAACTGAGTGGCGAACTCGAGGCAATCTGTCGTTACATCGATAAATTGCAAGATGAAATGAGGAGGATGAAATAATGAATCTGCACATCGATCCCACCGTAATCCAGTACATCAAGGATATCGTACTCTTCGTCATGGTACTTGGCGCGACCATCTACAACATCATCCAGGATCGTCGCATGCAGGCCATGGAGGACGATTTCTATGAGATGCTTTCCGCGAGCAGGAAGGCCAACTGGGACATCGCTGAGGAATTCGCCAACGCGCTCGACGAGCTGTGTGACGCCCGTTACGACGATTCGGAGGACTACTATGAACTGTGCGAACGCGTATCGAACCTCGAAAAGGACTACGACAATCTGATCCATAAAGGAAAGAAGTAAGGAGGAATTCACTATGGCAAAGGCTATGATCTGCGACCGCTGCGGCAACACTTTCTACGAGAACAAAAAGGGCGACGTCAACAGCATCATCGTCGTCTACCGTCGCTGGGATGACATGATGCCCGTCCGCAATGAACAGCGCAAGGACTATGATATTTGCCCTGACTGCATCAAGGCGTTCAACGTCTTCATGGGAGAGGAAGAGGAGAATGACGAACAGCCCGCTGAATGATGTGACTATTGTCGTGCTGTCGGTATGTCTCATGCTGGCAGCCATCGTCGCAACAATCTATCTCATCCACATCATCTTCGCCAGCATGACTAATGATCTAGGCTACAAGTATTTTCGGGAAAAATGCAAGAACGAGATCAAATTCCACAAGAAGAATCTCGAGATTGAGCAGACCCGCAAGATCGCTGAGATCTCCAACAACATGGAGAAGGAATACCAGAAGCGCCTGGCTGAAGAGAAGAGGGCGTACAGTGACGAGATCCTGAGCAAGGTCCGGAAGTGGATGCAGGACAATGATATTTCTTACAAGGAAGGAGAGGTTCTCTATGGCTCCGGAAGTAAAGAAGCTGCACAAGAAGCGTCAGGCGGCCAAGATTAAGTACTGGATCATCGCCGCTATCCTGTTCGCCATTCTCGTCGGGATCGTAGTTCTGATCGATCATCTCAAGGCGAGGGCGTTTGTCGGACTGATCGTCGGCTATATCTACAGCTGGGTGCTGCGCTTCATGTGGCGCTGGTACCAGATTTTGTGAGGTGAGAGGCATGGCGTTGGCAAGACAATGCGATCGGTGCAAAAAGTTTTTTACGTCTGTTTTCTCCGAAAGTCATAGGGAGACAAACAGCGTAAAGCTTAGCCATAAGCCTTGGGTCAGTATCGGCAGTGAACTCTATCCCAACGATAATATGTTCAAGGGTTGCCATTATGACCTGTGCCCTGCCTGCATGAAGAAACTCGCAGATTTTCTTGATGGGGGTGTGATTGACGATGAAGACGGAACTGCTCAAGGTTGACGCTGACTGGAAGCTTGTCAAGAACCTCTGTCGCTCTACGGTCAACAAGGAGTTCACCGACAAGGAGCCGAGCGATGAGTTCAAGATCAAGCTTCTCGTCAGCGAGCACTCCCCCATTCGCTTGATATCCGTCGTGTGGTCCTGGGAAGACATCTATTCCTGGGTGGCCACACATTGGAGCCGTCACAAGTTCGAGAAGTTCATCTCAACACAGCGTGACGACCGGGTGGACGGGCATGTGTTCGACGACTTTGATCCGGTATGGATGGACAAGGATGGCAACGAGCATCATCCCTACAAGACACGCAATGACGCTCCGCAGGGTGCTCTTGTACGGTTCTGCGGATTCGCCAATGCTCAGAACTTGATTGACGCCTTCCGAAAGCGTCTCTGTTGCCAGGCATCCCCCGAGACAAGAGAGCTGGCGGAGGACTTCAAGATGGTCCTGTCGTGGAACCAGCCGGAGCTTGCGAGAGTGCTTGTCCCGAACTGTGTCTATCGCTGCGGATGTCCGGAGTTCGAGATGTGCAAGGAGCACACGTTCGTCAAGTTCGTCAACTACTTCATCCGCAAGACGGGACTTGAGCGTGGCGCTTTGCTTGATATTGGCAGGCGCTACGAATGGTATGAAAGCTATCTCTATCATGAGAAATTCGAAGAAGGGAATGGTACGGATTGATCAATAGTTCCGGCGTAAACAGTGGCAAGTGGGGTATCATGCACAGTATGTTCAAGACCTCTTTCCCCGCCCTTGCCGAACTCGAAGTCCGTTGGGGACGCTATGATCAGGCGAGCATTTTTATAGAGCTGAGGGGTCACAACGAGTACATCTACAGCTACAAGAACGAACGCGACTGGTGCCTGCAGACCAAGACCAACTATCTCAACTTCCTTCAGAGCCAGAAAGTGAGGGTACCCAAATGACTGATACGCATGTGATCCAGCTGTCCATCCATATGGACACCAACCGTATCCAGGAGATGGTGGAGAAGCAGGCGACCGAACAGATCATCAGTGAGATCCGTGATGAGGTCGAGAAGACCCTGTTTGCCCATAGCACCTACCATTACAGGTCGGATTCCGGCCATCGCATTGGATATTCCGACTTCGTTGAGGACGCTTTCGGGACATTCCTCGAGAACAACAAGGCCGACATCGTCGAACGGGCCGCCAAGAAGCTTGTCGAGTCTGTCAAGCGCTCGAAGGCCTGGAAAGATAAGGTTGATGAGGCCCTGTGATCCCATCCAAGGAAACCGCTGAATACGCCAACTTGATATTTGAGCGGCTGTTGAACCGCAAGAAGACCAACCGGGAGGACGCACGCAATAAAGTGTTGTCCATCCCGGTTGACAAGTTTGAGCGCGTTTATGAAGAACTTTGCGACCAGCAGGAAAGGAGGAAGAAGCATTGAGCGCCGAACAGATGCGGATGAATGTGATGTACTACTATCGCAACAATCCGGATTTCAAAGAGAAACTGAAGCACATGCCTGACAATCAGGTGATCGCTATCTTCCATCGTCTTGTACGCGAAGGCAAGCTTAGAGTTTAGGAGGCGATCATTGTTGGAAGAAAAGATCTCTGCCATGCTGAACAAAGCTTACGCTGATATTTGGCATGTGACTATCGGATCGTTTAGGGACAGCCAGATTTCCTATTACGCCGGTATGAAGCACCTTGCTGAGGAGCTCGGCTATGAGATCGATATGAACGAACTTGGTCATCACCTTGTAACGAAGAAAGCGGAGGAATGAGCGGTGAATGAGCCGATCAAATTGAATGTCGCAAAGACACTTGAATACATCATGGAATTGCAGCCTTCCATCACGGAGGAGCAGAAGGACGTAATCGAAGATATTCTGGAGAGGTTCAACGGCAAGCGGACTCTTGAAGCCCAGGTTGCCCAGATCCTCACCGGTCAGATCATACTGAAGGTAGACATGACAAGAAAGGAGCCGAGCGCATGACCAGCTACTACACCATCGAGATGTTCGCCGTTCTCTGCGACGTCGACGAACAGACTGTCCGGACGTGGATCCAGCAGAAGGAACTCAAGAGCGCGCGTGATATTTACACCGGAGCCAGCCTGATCAGCGAGAACAACGCCATCAAGTTTCTCGATGCACACCAGAACATCGCCAAGAAGTTCGACGAGCGGATGAAGACGCCCGAATACACCGCGGCACTCTATCGCTCCTGTGTCAACACCTGCAACGCCATCCGAGCGATGGAAGTGTTGCACGAGAAGCAGCTTGCCCAGCTCGGCTCCAACCTCAATTTCCATACCGGCAGCCGCTCCAGGTATTACGCGGAGAAGGGAGCGTAGTATGAATAAGAAGCTGAGGGACAGGAAGTGGAACATGCGGTTCCTGGAGCTTTCCAAGACCAACGATGCTCCTATCAATCAGTTCATCTGCATTCTCAAGCGCCACCCGCACCGGTATGGCCGATATTCTCGTACCCATCAGATCCGTGAAATCATGCTTCGAAGGAGGTGCAAGCATGGACAGGAAGACGCTTAGTCTTGTCCTCTCCATTGCAGGTGTTGGCGGCGTTGGATTGACCAGCTATCTGGCCGTCCGGGGATGCCGCAAAGCTGACAAGGAGACGGATAAGAAGAAGAAAGTCCTCGCCTATGCTCCGGCGATCGTCAGCGGTGTGGCTACTTCGGCCTGCATCATCGGTGCTCACGGCGTCGCTTGCAAGGAGATCGCCATGCTGACGGCCAGTTGTGGATATTTGGCCGCCAACCGCGACAAGATCCTCAAGAACGTCGAGGACAAGCTCGGTAAAGAAGAGACAAAGGAGCTCCAGAAGAAGTCAATTCCGAAGTACACCGGCCAGACCATCGAAGAGACCGGCTATGGCGATGATATTTTCATCGATTGCTACTCCGGTAGAATCTTCCGGTCCTCAATCGAAGCGGTATGTGAGGCCCAGGATCAGCTCAACAAGCGGATTGAAGAGGGCAAACCGACCGATTACAACGATTACTTCATGCTTCTTGGCATCGAAACGACGGATTTCGGAGATCTTTGGGGTTGGCCCACCTCGAAATACGGTTTTGATGAGCCGGTAAAGCGCATTGAGTTCGAAAACGACTATGTTGCGCCTGCCTGTGAGAAGTATGACTGGATGATCCACATCTATACGTTCCCTGTGGAGACCTATTAGGAGGTGTTACAATGCCGTGATCATTGATATCTCGAAAAAAGTCTACATCAACGCTTCATCCCAAGACCCTGATGGACGACCGCTGATCGAGGTCAGGAAGTATGAACAACCGGATGAGGCCATCGCGACGCTGCGATTTGCAGATCAGCAGGAGTTCAGAGACTTCGCCCTACAGATGCAGACCGCTGTGATATTTTTCAAGGAGAAACTCGCGGTCAAAACAAGCTTGTAAATGAAAGAACACTATGTTCTTAATCAACAAAGAGGAGGAAACCACAATGTCTAAGACCAATGAAGAGATGAAGAAGGAGACCACTCTGGACGAGGAACTGGAAAAGCTCGATAAGGAACTGAACCCTGAGAACGCCTTGGCTGAGAAGCCCAAGGACGACGAGGATGAGAAGAACGAGCGGCTCTTTGCGCGCGTCAAGCGCGAGGCGAGGGAGGCCGTGGATGATCAGAAGAAGCATCCGATCATGACCGCGGCACTCGTGCTCGGCGGCGGCGCGCTGGGAGTCGGCGGCACTCTCCTGGCCGGCCACCTTATCAACAAGCGGAACGGCGAAAGCTACGACGAGCCCGCCCAGATCCCTGCCCCGAACCCCATCATTGACGCTGCGGACTACGGCACGGAGACCAACAACCTGGTTGACACGGACGAATAGTTCTGAACCAAAAAGGAGGAGCCTTAACCGGCCCTCCTATTTTTTTCTTTCGATGAATCATTCGAGGAGGACGAACAATGGGCATTTTCAACAGGCTCGGCAAGAAGATCAGCAAAGAAGCCGGTTACGCCGTTAAGAGGGGCGTCAAGAAAGAGGCGAAGAAGGCTGCTCTTGACATGTTGCCGACTTTCATCGCTATCGGCGGTTGTGCTGCCGGAATCCTGATTTTTCGTAAGAACGGGATCATGGACAATTCTCCGAAGCCCGTGCGTGCACCCAAGCCGTCGGTTAGCCGTGTGAACATCACTACGAACAATTATTTCCTGGATAGCGCGTCCAGCAGTGCAATGCTTCAGAAGCTTTTGAAGGAGGAGGATTAAGATGGCCGAGAACAAGAAGAAAGAGCTGACCAAGGAAGAGAAGCGGGCCAGGCGCCTTGATATTACCAAGCAGGTTGCCGGTGGTGTGTCCAAGTTCTGTGTGTCTGCGTTTTTCAGTGCCGCTGCCGTTGCTGCAATCGGCAAGGGCAGTGATCACAAGATCGAACGGTTCGCTGCCATCACCGGAGGCGGTTTGCTTGGGCTCATGGTTGGCGATCAGGTTGGCGACTTCATGAAGCGGGCAATCGATGATTTCGCCGCTGAGTATGACCGGATCGAGGCTGAAGATGACGAGCTCGACGACGCCATCGAGACCGATTTCGTTGACGAGGAGTGATCGTAACCGATGGAAGAGAACAAACAGACGACAAGAGACCGGTTCCCTTCGAATTCCTATGCGAAGATCAAGCCCAAGACGGCTGTCGGCGCACAGGATGAGAAGGTGACCAAGGTTGTCAAGGGCAAGGTCAAAGAGAAGAAGAAGACCTTCGGCGAAAAGCTTGCCGACGCCTTCATTGCCACGGATCGCAAGGACATTAAGGAGTATTTCCTCTTTGATGTCCTGATCCCTGGTGCCAAACAGGCTGTTGAGGATCTGGTGCACATGATCCTGTTTAACGACAAGCGTACCACCAAGATCCAGCGCAAGAACGGCGAGAGCAGGATTCGAAGGGTAAATGTGGGCTACAACAGCATTTTTGATGATGCGAGGAGTGGCACATCTGCCCGGAGTAACGGACTGCGCACCGATCTGGTGTTCGACAGCCGTATCGATGCTGAAGAAGTGCTCGAAGCGGTCCAGGACAGGATCGAGGAGTACGGTTTCGCTACAATGAAGTACTACTACAGTCTTGCCGACATGCCTACCGAGCACCCTATGACCAAGTGGGGCTGGAGGGATGTCAGTGAGGCCAGGATTTCCAAGACGCAAGAGGGCTATGTGCTGCAGATGCCCAGAGTGATTGAGGTGCCTTAACCGGCGCCTCTTCTTTTCAATTCAAAAAGGAGGTTAACCCATGAGTGATTTCGTTCAATTTCGCCAGCTTATGCAGAACAACTTCGAAGAGAAGGCCAGGACCGAGCGCCTCTTCATGACCGACGTTGACAAGGATGAGATGTACAATCTCTATCTCGACTCCTTCCCTGCCGGCACCAACGAGATCTATCGTAAGAGGCGGGAGTTCGACTGCAGCTGCTGCCGCTCGTTCATTCGCGAGATCGGCGGTGCGGTATGGTTCGACGACAACTATGAGCCGCATACCATCTGGGAGTTCGACACCCACAGCCCTGACAAGTACCAGCCCGTGTGTGATGCCATGGACGCCTATGTCAAACGGCATAGCGTTACGTCCGTCTACTACTATCGCTATGGCGGTACCGTCGGAACGGACAAGAGCCGCGAGCTGAGCGAAGACGGGCATGTGAAGGAATGGAACCACTTCGACCTGCACCTCTTCCCGCAGCATGTGAAGAGTCGCGGGACGGCAGGTAATCTGGACATCTCCGAGTACAACTCCGGCGTGAACGTCCTCAAGAACTCTCTGATGCTCATTGATATTCAGGCTGTCACCGACGTGCTGGACATGATCAAGGACAACACGCTCTATCGCGGTGCTGAATGGAAGCAGCCTCTCGAATACTTCTGGAACCTCATGAAGAACTGGGACGAGCTTCAGACCACCCATCATAGCACCAACTTCTGTTGGAAGAACTACGGCGTCGTCGGTCCTGTCGTCGCCCGCATCAAGAACCACTCCATCGGCCAGCTGCTTCAGGACCTGAGCGATGGTATGGAGGTGGAGCGGGCGGTTCGTCGTTACGAGCAGATCGTTGCCCCTACGAACTACAAGCGTCCCAAGGCCATCTTCACCCAGCGCATGCTCGATAACGCCAAGAAGGAGATCGAGGAGATGGGTTACAAGGACTCTCTCGCCAGAGCCTACATTCGGCCCATGGATATTCTTCCGGAGAACGTGCTGTTCATGAACAGGGACAGTGGCGAGTCTTCCGGCGACGTGTTCGAGCAGATGAGCAAGGAGGTTGCTCTGAATCCCGCTCGCTTCAACCGTGCTACTGAAGTGCCTGTCGAGAAGTTCATCCATGATATTCTCCCCGGCATTCAGGAGATGTCCGTTCTCGTGGAGAATCGGCATGAGCCTAACTTCGTCTCCCTGATCGGACCCAAGAATCCCTGGGCGGAGAGCATGTTCAAATGGACCAACGGCGTCGGCTGGGCCTACGAAGGTAACATCGCTGACAGTGATATTCGTGAGAACGTCGCCAAGGCTGGTGGCAGAGTTGATGGCGTGCTGCGCTTCTCGATCCAGTGGAACGACGGTAAGGAATGGGATCAGAACGATCTGGATGCGCACTGCATCATCGTGGACAGGATCGAGGCCAATGGGCCGATTCACGGATCGTACATCTTCTTCGGCCGTAAACGTGACAAAAGCTATGGGACCGGCGGCAATCTGGACATTGATATTATCAACCCGGATAATGGTGTGCCTGCCGTTGAGAACATCACCTTCCCCGACAAGAAGCGCCTGCCTGCAACGATGTATTTGTTCTACGTGGTCTGCTACACCAATCGTGGCGGACGAAGCGGATTCAGGGCTGAGATCGAAGTGGAGGGTGAAGTCCATCGCTTCAACTACACCAAGCCTCTTCGCACCGGTGAGAACGTCAATGTTGCCAAGGTTATTCTGCGCAACGACGGCACATGGGCGTTTGAGGAGATGCTCCCCAGCGATCTGAGCAGCCGCAAAGTCTGGGGCGTGAACACTCAGACGTTTGTTCCGGTGAGCATGCTGATGTACAGCCCGAATTACTGGGAAGGCGAGAAGGGCGTTGGTAATAAGCACTATTTCTTCATGCTGAAGGACTGTAAGAATCCCGGCACGCCCAACGGCTTCTACAACGAGTTCCTGAAGGAAGAGCTGCACGATCATCGCAGGGTTTTCGAAGCGCTCGGCAACAGGATGGCTGTCGAACCCGAGGAGAACCAGCTGAGCGGTCTGGGCTTCTGCGCCACCAGGAAGAACAGTGTCATCGTCAAGTTTAAGAAGGAAGACGGCGAGAAGGTCGTCAAGGTCGTATTTTAAGGAGGTATCGCTATGAATCTGTTCGAAACCGCAACCCGCAACCGTTACCGCTTTCCCTATCGTGGGATGATCTCTGTCGAGGACCTGTGGACGCTGAGGCTTGAGCAGCTGGATGAGGTCTACAAGACGCTCAATGCCGAAAAGAGCCAGAAGATGATCTCTGTCGGTCTGATCTCCAATCCCGGCGAGACCGGTGAGGAGACCGAGTTGATGAATAAGCTGGCTATCATCCGCTATATCTTCAACGTCAAGAACGAAGAGCAGGAGATGCGCAAGAAGGACGCTGAGAACCGGGAGAAGAAGGAGCGCATTCTGGCTCTGCTCAAGGACAAGCAGGACGAGAGCCTGAAGGCCATGAGCGAGGAAGAGCTCAAGAAGATGCTGGAGGAGCTGTGATATGAGCGATTGGACTCGCGAAGATATTCTTGAGGACATTCGTTTTCACAATCTGGTCCACAAATCCGTGGACTATCAGCGCGATACCATCATGTGGGACTACAATGACGGGAAGTTCAAGTGTCATTACGAGTGTAAGGCAGCCGACTATAAGATCGGTATGAACGACGTCGTCATGAATGCCATTGTTGATCGCGTGTATAACGAATATAAGCAAAGGGAGGCAGAAAGAATGATGAAAGAAGTACAACTCATGAATATTGCCCGCTGTGGTAACGGCCTCATGCACAAGTTCATTAACGTTGCCGCTCACTGTAACGGTGTGGTGACCCACGAAACGGTCGGACCTTGTGAGGAAGCGTGGCTCAAGATCTCTCTTGAGGGAACTCCTATGCAGATATCCAGCGAGCTTGGGAAGGCTTTCGGCTCCTGCGGCACCATCCCAGAGATCGTCGACGTGGTCAACTACAACGATCGCGCGGTTGTCGTGAAGTTTTCGGACGGCAGCTTCACCCGCAGCGAGGCCCAGGATACTGATATTTTCGACCTGGACACCGGGATCGCCATCTGCCTGTTCAAAAGGGTCCTGGGCGGGAATGGCCATAAGGATTTCAACGACCTGATCCGCCATGCCCACAAGGTCATGAACGCCAATCAGAAGAAGGTCGAGGAGGAAGCCCATGCAAAGTTTGTAGCTGAGCAGAAGCGCAAGGCCAAGGAGCTCAAGCGAAAACTGAAGCAGAAGGCCAAGGATGACCATGATATTTTCATCCAGAAGCAGGCTTACATCCAGGCGATGAAGGAGACTGGGATGGTCCTCGAATCCAGCACTGAGGTTACTCTTGAGGTCGATGACGGCACCAAGAAGAAGTCCTCCAAGAAGGTGAAGAAGTGATGCTCCCTGGCAAGCTGTGCTCCCCTATTCGTGAGATGCTGGACGACAATGAGGTCGGTGGTGTGATATTTCACACTGCCGGCTTCAAACAGTCGATGAACAGCCGCATCTCCGTACTCAACCTTCGCAAGCGCTACAACTACAAGTACACGACCAAACTGGTGGATGACGAGCATCTGGCAGTGATCAAGGAGGGCGGTGAGAATCTTCCGTCGATGAAGGTCGATCTGAGGGGGTATGAGTAATGAACTGGAACGATTACCTAAACGATTCTATCACGAACACTCCTACATCCAATATTTATCAGTACTTAAACTTGGACGTCGAAAATGTTGCGCATAAGCTGTGGAACATGTCTGCCGCCAAGGACAAGTGCTGCGATGATGGCAGCGAGAAGAGCCCGATCTACGACGAAGAGATTATCGAATTTTTCAAGCGTCGTCTGTTTGAGCGCGACTATTCTGTTGGCGATGTCTACCATATACTTTGCCGCTATTTCCCGGACAGATCTTCCAAAGGCGGACGCATCAGATACCGTTCCACCTATGCCAAGCTTCGTGAGCTCTACTCCGAACTCAGGCAAAAACTCGATGTCGATGTCGCGGATGAACTCATCAAACTATTTTACAATAAGGAGGATGATACCATGAATCCCATCAATAACAATTTCTTTAACGGTCTCTTCGGAAGGATCGAGCCCGGCATGTGCAGACTGTCCATGAGCGGTAAGATCGCCATCAAGACCAGCAACGGCTACAAGGCCTATGATGTGAAGTCCGGTCGGCTGACCAACTGCGACAGCTTCGTGTTCGACATCGGCCAGGATTTCTTCTTCCTTATCCCCACCAACCACGTTGTCAGGGGTGACATCATCATCGCCGGTGGCAAGCCCAGGTGTGTTCTCGAGGTCAACAAGAACGAGCTCAAGACGTTCTGCTACGAGGACTCCACCATTTCCACCATTGTCCCTGAGCGCCACATGTTCATGGGCGAGCAGTTTTTCTACGGCAAGATCGTCAGCATGTTCGGTGACATGAGCGTCGGCAAGGGCAGCATGAAGAAGATGATGAAGTTCATGATGATGTCCGAGATGATGAAGGGCGGTTCGGCTGGCGGAAACGGAATGGCCGGCATGCTCCCGATGATGTTCATGATGAACAGCGGGGAGAGCTTCTTCGACGGCATGTTCGACTTCGGAGAGGATGATACCGATGAAACTGATCTGGAGCAGGAAGCGTAACAAGAGGCTTCGGAACTGTACTATGTGAGCCGATCCTACGCGACGAAGCATGGTATGGGGTTCTTGAAGTGGGCTTGCAACAAAGAGGATATCGATCCTTCCATTGTGGATACGACTAACGAGCCCAATCCATGGCAGGGAAGTCTTCAGTTTGGCAAGCTTAGCATTCCCGAACTGCATGAGCGGGTACAGAGAGATGCGGATGAACTCAACATCGACAAGAAGATCAACCTCGTCTACACGCATCTGAACTATACTGATGGGAAACTGGCGACCAAGGACCTGACGACAATCAGCACAAACAGTAAAAACGGCTTTACACCAATCGAGAAACCGGACTGGTGTAATCACGTCTACGGATCTGACGCCAAGGACTTCATGGATATTCTGATGTGAGGTGATGAGAATTGGACAAGATCAACCCTGAGATACTGAAGATCTTCGCGTTCTTCGGAATCATGGCTATTGCCGGATACGTTGCGCTTGTGCTGTACTTTTTTTTCGAGTGGGTCAAGGAGAAGATCAGACTCATGCGATGGAAGCGGCAGTACAAGCATCGCTTTAACAAGGCTCCTCTTGCCAAGTGCCATTGTGTGGATTGCAAGTGGTGGGGCAAGGAGAGCAATGCATGCCGGCAGTTTTCCAACGGCTGGTGCACGCCTGACAATGGCTTCTGTTACCGAGCCGAACCAAAAGACCTATATCAAGTAAGAAAGGAGAACAAGCAATGAGTTCTGCACCCTATCGGACCGGTCTGACGGTCTATGACAACCTTCCCAAGGACCACGATTCCAAGCATTATATTCTCAAGGCACGGAGCAAGAAGCGGATGGACAAGATGATCGACCGTCTGATCCGCTATACGCCCGTTGAGAACATCATCGCCGTCTATGACATGGGCTATCGTCCGGACAATCCCGTTCCCGTCGCCATGTACTTCGTGGAGATCAGCATCCGCACGCCGGAGATGATCGGTGGAAGCAACATAAACTTGAACTACTGGAGCTACTTCACCCGCGGGACCAAAGTTAGCGCTTAGGAGGATTCTGATGTGGTTCAAGACGAACAGGCAACTCCGGAAGACGATCGTTGAGAAGGAGGAGCGAATCCGGAAACTCAAGGCCATTATATTTGAAAGGGATAGCGAGATCGACAGGCTCCGTATGGAACTCAAAAAGGAGCGTGAACACAATGATTGAACGCAAGGTGTTGTGTGATCGCTGTCGACGGGTACTTGTTGAAGAGCTCAACCGGCAGAAGCAGAAGGAGCGCGATTTCCGTATCGTTCGCACTCGTGACGGTTACGATGAAGGTGACGTTGACCTGTGCAATGACTGCTACAAGCGATTCAAGTCCTTCATGACCAGTCGCAACCAGGAAATAGAGGACAGCATGGAGGCGCTCAGGGTCGGTTCGAAGTCGTTCTGGCCCTGGGGCAAATCCAAGAAGAAAAACCATTGATATTCTTAAGGAGGTAGTTACAATGCGTGAACTGAAGAGGAACATCGCCCGGCACATGATGGAGATGAATGGCATCACCCAGATCAATAAGAAGCGGTTCGACAAGCGGGATGCGAACGGCAACCTGATCGGCCGGGAGAGCTATTTCTCTCGCAACTGGAAGAAGTACCTGGATCCCGAAAGCGACGTCCGCAAGGTGCTGCACAACAAGCTCCGTCGCGCCGAGGCCGATTACATGCGGCGGTATCAGAAGCCGATCCGCGTGCACACCTGGCCGCTGGCTCAGTAGTGGCGGTCGCATTTTAAACAAATCCTGGATTGAAGGAGGAGCCTCGCATTGAGGACTTCTCCTTTATTTTTCTATTGAGGAGGTATGCCCCATGAAACTGCCCAAGATCCCGATCCCCAGGAAGCTCACCCGACTCGCCGGAAGACTGTTGACGAAGGGGAAGTACAACGCGCCTGAGATCATGACCATCGCCGGTCTGATCGTTGGTGCCGGATGCGTCGTTGCGTCCTGCAAATCCACTTTGAAGGCTGATCCCAAGGTGAAGAAGGCCAAGAAGGAGATCAAGGAGATCAAGGAAAAGAAGGTCTCCGAGAAGGCCAAGAAGCACGAGCTGACCAAAGTGAAGACCGACACCGCCATTTCTGTCGTGAAGGACTATGCCCTTCCTGCGGGCCTGGGAGTGCTCTCTGTCGCTCTGATCTGGGGAGGCAACCGTGTGCTTCGGAAGCGTCTGGTGGCCTCTACGATGGCCTATGCGGCGCTGTACAAGTCCTATCAGGAGTACCGCGGACGAGTGGTCAAGGCGCTTGGAGAGGACCGGGAGAAGGAACTCTACTACGGCAAGAAGCTGGAGAGCAAGACTGTCGTGGATGAAGCGACCGGAGAAGTGAAGACCGAGACGAAGTTGGTGACCAATGGTCGGCAGCTCAGCCCCTATGCCCGTGTGTTCAATGAGGGGTGCTGGGATTCGATCAACGGACGCTGGCTGTGGCGCAATACTTGCTGGAGGAAGAGCGCCTACGAGAACAAGCTGACCATCAAGAGGGCCCTGATCGAAGCGAACAACCGGCTGAAGGCAGACGGGTTCTTATTTTTGAACACGGTCTATCAGATGCTGGGCATGCCGCTGACGTACGAGGGACAGATCGTCGGCTGGACGCTTGAAGGCGGAGACGGGTTCGTCGATTTCGGTGTCACCAACGGCAAGTACCTGGTTCCCGGCAATGAGGACTTCATCAACGAGCTGACGCCTGACTGCATCCTTGATTTCAACGTGGATGGCGTGATCGTCGACAAGCTGGTGGACTTCTTCGGCGGGGAGATGACCCAGAAGCTGATGATTCGTCAGATTACCGACGGCGTTGCGTGACAGAAAGGAGTTGATGAATCATGCGCGGGAAGATCATTTCCGGCGTGATCGGGTTCGTTCTCGGCGTTTTTACCGGCGGAATCGTCGTTGGATCAATCGTCGGGAAACGCGCTAGGAGCCGTGTAGCAGCCGCTGAGGAACGGGCCGACCAACTTATCGCGGAAAGGGCTAGAACGGCTCCTAGGGCCCTTTCCGGGCCTCTGAGGGGCATTGTAGAGGCCGAAAACGATTTCGATGAGATCAGAGAGCGTGCTGCGGAGGCTATGAGGTCATATTCGGGCGATGAGGAGGTCGAGGAAGAGGTTGTCGTGGAGGAGATCAATCCCATTGAGAACGTCGAACTCGACTCAGAAGAAGAGGACCTGTCGGCCTTCGTCGAGAGTCTGTCGCCGCCGGATGACGAGCCTGAGGACGTGCATCTTATTCCTGAGGAAGAGTTCTTGAGGGACATGGAGGTCCGGCAGCACACCGACTACACCTACTATCAGCAGGAAGGACTGTTGACCACATCGGACGGAGAAGTGGTGTACGACCAGCTTGATATTCTCGGGGAAGACGGGATGGAAGTGATCGACGACACCACTCAGGACTGGCTGTATGTGGCCGACGACATCAACGATGAGCTCTATCGCGTGGAGGTCAACCATCATGGGACCTACATGCGGGACGTGATGAGCTCGTCACTGTGATATTTAATAGGAAGAAAGACAGGATGAAAGGAGTGAATGACAATGGCTGATAAGAAGAATGAGAACGAGAACAAGGATCTGCGGGCCAAGTTGTTGATGGAGGAGATGCTCTACAGCGACGATGAGGCCAATAAGACTTTTGCACACAATCTCTGGATGACGTACAGCTCCTGCATCAAGGGAGGCTTCACGAAATCCCAGGCCATGGATATTCTCAAAACCATACTCATGGCGTCTTTCGGTTCGAAGGACTGATTAGTCATCGCGGGTAAAACAGGTCCTTTTGTAGAGAGAAGGAAGAGCTCATGTTCTGTCGTGGCATGGGCTCTCCTTTATATTTTTGAGAGGAGGAGATAGCTGTGCGTGTAAGGGACATTTACGATGTCGAGCAGGACTACTTCAAGTGGTTGTGCGAGCAGGTGGACGTCGACACGGAGGACAGAAGCTATGGACTGCTGGCAAAGGATCTTCACAGAACCACGTTCTACAGTCTCGTGCCGCACGATGAGAATCGAGCGATGGACGGGATTTCCTTGCGTGAAGACTATCTTGGGTTCATCAACTATCCCAAGTATGTCGAATTGGAAGGCGAGTGTACGGTGCTGGAGATGCTTGTCGCGCTGGCCAAACGCATGGACTTTGAAACGAGCAGCCTGGATGACGATACGAATCAGACTTCTCACTGGTTCTGGGTCATGATCGACAATCTGGGGCTGACACCTTTTGATGATGAGAACTATGTTCGTCTGAACGGCATGGTGAAGGTGGACAAGGTTCTGTCGCGTTTTCTTGAGAGAAGATATTTGCGCAACGGGTTCGGCGGCTTGTTCCCGCTGGAGAGAAACCGTACGGACCAGAGGAGAACAGAGATCTGGTACCAGATGTCTGAGTACCTGATGGAGCAGGAAGCGGTGTAACTGTCGATGGTTTGGAGAGAGGAGGCGGATGAATGGCGGTGTTGACGGACACGATTGAGGGCCGGCATTACGCGGTAGGATGCTATTTTTTCGAGTTCAACACGATCAGCAGGAAGATCACTTGCAGGTACTCAGGGGTCATCGGAGAGTGTCCCTGTGAGTGGTGCAAGCACTATGTCGGAGCCCGTGAGGTGGAGAATCTCGCACGGGATATGGCGAATGAACGGATGAAAAACGGAGGTGTCATCAAGTGAATATGTGTGCTGGAATCAACGTGATGTATGTGCTTTACTGGCTTTTTCTCGTCTTCATCGTGTGGCGTTTTGAGGCCAGATCGAGGAAGATGATCAAGAGTCTGAAGAAGATTCAGAAGGCCTGCGACACCATGAAGGAGGGCGTTTTGAGGGGTGAATTGTTGCATGAAACGGAGCGTGGAGCGGAGCTTCGGGGCATGCTCAGAGGGCTGAATTCCATCTCAAGCGCGGTCAATGAAGCCGGCATTTCGGACGTTCAGAAGGGGTGAAAATGAGGGCAAAAAGAGGTCAAAAGTCGTAGTTTTGAAAGTTCACAAAAATTGAAAAATTACAAAACTGAATTTTGACCTCTTGATGACTCATCTGGAAAAGGCAAAAAATTGATGAAAAAAAACAATTTTGCTCGAAAAAAAACAATTTTGTTTTCAGTTTTGTAATTTTTAAAATGCCGTGATACCAGGGGTTTTGGGCACTTTTTGTATGAAAAAAAACAAAAATACATTTTTTTTAGTATTTTTTATTTATATATAAAAATAACAATATATATAGGGTAATAGAAAAAGGTCAAAAAAAATTTTTTTGCAAAACTCTCGAAAAAGGAGGCTAGCGGATGGACTTCTGCAAGATCGTAGAAAGGAGCGTTCGCAAAGGTGAAATTGAGATCTATCCGGACTTTGTTAATGAGCATGTAAAAGACCTTCTCGTTCGTGGCGGCGCCTTCTATGCCGTGTGGGACGAGAAGGCCGGAATGTGGACTCAAGATATTCTTGAAGTTTCAAGGATGGTGGATGAAGCGCTATGGGAACGCGCACGGAAGCGAAAGCAGGAGACCGAAGATCGAGTCGTCGTGAAGACAATGTCGTCGGATGCCTCCGGTATGTGGATTCGTTTCAACCGCTATCTGAAGACTTACCCGAACGCGAAAGCTCTGATCAACAACAAGCTTACGTTTGCAAACACAGAAGTGAGAAAGGAGGACTATGTCAGTCAAAGATTGCCGTACGCGCTTGAAGAGGGAGACTACAGTGCCTGGGACAGACTTGTCGGTCGTCTTTACGCTCCGGAGGAACGGGCGAAGATCGAATGGGCTATCGGGGCGATTGTATCCGGCGACAGCAAAAAGATTCAGAAGTTTTGTGTCTTCTACGGCGAGCCGGGCGCTGGCAAAGGAACAATCCTCGGAATCATCAAGAAGCTGTTCGACGGGTACTACGTCATCTTCGACGCAAAGTCGCTTGGTAGCGCATCGAATCAGTTTTCACTTGAGATGTTCCGCTCGAATCCGCTCGTGGGACTCGAGATGGACGGCGATCTCAGTCGGATTGAGGATAATACCCGACTGAATACCATCGTCAGCCATGAGGAGATGATCATCAACGAGAAGGGTAAGACTCAATACCCAGCGAAGATGAACTGCTTTCTCTTCCTTGGCACCAACCGCCCTGTCAAGATCACGGACGCCAAGAGTGGTATCAAGCGAAGACTGATCGACATTCATCCGTCCAATAAACTCTTTGGAACCGAAGAGTATGACGCGTTGATGAGCCAGATCGATTTTCAGCTTGGGGCCATTGCCTATCACTGTTTGGAAGTGTACAAGTCGATGGGCAAGGATTACTACAAGCACTACGAACCGATGCGGATGGTCGAAAAGACCGATCCGTTTTTTAATTTTGTGGAGTACTGTTCCGAGGAACTCAGTAGTGATCCAAAGGGTATCAGCGTCAAACGTGCCTATGCGATCTACAAGGACTACTGCGAAGACGCGCTCATGGAGTACAAGAAGCCGCGTTATCTGTTCAAGGAGGAGCTCAAGAACTATTTCCTGAACTACGATCCGCTCATCAAGATTGATGGTCAGGTTATACGCAGCTGGTATAGCGGCTTTCGCTGGGATCGATTGCAGATACAGGAATCGAATGAGACGGACAAGCCCAAACTCCCGATGGAGCTGGATTCAACGGAGAGTAAGCTTGATATTCTCCTTGCTGATTGCCCGGCTCAGTATGCGACGCTTGAAGGTGCACCGAGGAAGCAGTGGAAGAACGTGGAGACGAAGCTGAAGGATCTGGACACGAAGAAGCTGCACTACGTGATCCCTAGCATAACCAAGGGGCGCAAGAATCTCCAACTCATCATGATCGACTTTGATATTCGCAATGAAAAGGGCGAGAAGGACATGCTGCTCAACCTGCAGGCGGCCAGCAAGTTTCCGAGGACCTACGCGGAGTTCTCGAAGGGAGGCGCTGGCATCCACCTGATCTACTGGTATGACGGCGATACGTCCAAGCTCGCCCCTTTATATTCCGAGGGTGTCGAAGTCAAGACTTTCAGGGGAAACGCTGCCATGCGACGGCGTCTCTCCAAATGCAACAACAGGGACGTAGCTATTATGGCTCAAGGGGCCCTGCCGGTAAAGGAGGAAAAGATGCTCGATACCAGATATTTACAGGACGAGCTTCACTTGAGGAACATCATCAAGAAGTGTCTCAGGAAGGAGAACCATGGCGCGACCAGGCCCGAGGTGGACCTGATCAAGAAGGTGACTGACGAGGCCTGGGAGACCGGGATGCACTACGACGTGACCGATCTGCAGCATGATATTCTGCTGTTTGCCATGGGCTCTACCCATCAGAGCGATACCTGCCTGAAGATCGTAAGCTCGATGAAGCTGAAGGGAAAGGAGGCACCGCCGGATGAGACCGACGAACTGGTGAAGGGCGAGGAACGACAGGCCCTTGCCGGATCGGAGACAGTGACGGATACAGACAAGCTCGTTTTTTACGACGTCGAGGTATTTCCCAATTTGTTCCTGGTCAACTGGAAGTTCGAAGGCGAAGGCTCTCCGGTGAACCGAATGATCAACCCCTCCCCCACCGATGTGGAGGAGCTTTTTAAGTTAAAGCTGGTCGGCTTCAATTGCCGCAAGTACGATAACCATATGCTGTACGGCTGCTACATCGGCATGACGCCAGCGCAGCTGTATGACCTGTCCAGGCGGATCATCGTCGAGCAGGCGAAGAGCGCCTTCTTTCCCGAGGCCTATGATATTTCCTACACCGACGTCTATGACTTCTGTTCCAAGAAGCAGAGCCTGAAGAAGTGGGAGATCGAACTTGGCATCCACCATCAGGAGCTGGGACTTCCGTGGGATGAACCTGTGCCTGAGGAGATGTGGGAGAAGGTTGCCGAGTACTGCGACAACGATGTGATCGCCACCGAAGCTGTGTTCAATGCCCGTAAAGCGGATTTTGTCGCCCGTGAGATTCTGGCGGACATCGCAGGCATGAAGGTGAACGACACCACTAATAGCCTGACCACCAGAATTATATTTGGCAAGGAGAAGCATCCGAGGCTGGTGTACGTGGATCTGGCCAAAGGTATATCTGATCCGCCAGGCATGCTGCCCAAGGGCGTCGTCAACAGCTTTCCTGGTTACGAGTGGATACAGCTGGAGGATGGCAAGTGGCACAACATGTATCGCGGCGTGGACGTGAGCATGGGCGGCTATGTGTACTCCGATCCCGGCATATATCCTGACGTGGCGCTTCTGGACGTGGCTTCACTGCATCCCCATTCCGCAACAAACATGAATTACTTCGGCGACTTCACACCCCATTTCCAGGATCTGCTGGACGCCAGAATCCATATCAAACACGGTGAGTTCGACAACGTCCGCGCCATGTTCGACGGAAAGCTGGAGAAGTACCTGGACGATCCCGGAAGCGCGAAGGCTTTGGCAGGTGCGCTCAAGATAGCGATCAACTCTGTCTACGGGCTCACAAGCGCGAGCTTTGACAATCCGTTCCGTGACAAGCGCAACGTGAACAACATCATCGCGCTGCGAGGGGCGTTATTCATGAAGACGCTGCAGGACGAGGTGACGGATCGCGGATACAAGGTCATCCACATCAAGACTGACTCCATCAAAATCGCCAACGCCGATCGGGCCATCATCGATTTCTGTATGGACTTCGCGAAGAAGTATGGCTACACCTTCGAGCATGAGGCGACCTACGAGCGCATCTGTCTGATCGACAAGGCGCAGTACATCGCACGGTATGCTGACCCGGCATGGTGCCTTGACCGGTACGGTTATATTCCTGAGGACAACGGCAGTCATGGCGGAGACTGGACAGCGACCGGAGCTGAGTTCCAACACCCGTACATCTTCAAGACGCTGTTCAGCGGAGAGCCCGTGATATTTGACGACTACTGTGAGACCAAGGCCGTCAGCGGCACAGGCGAGATCTATCTGGACATGAACGAGAAGCTTACCCCGCAGCCATTGGCCGAAGACGAGCTGGACCGGCGCAGATACAACGCGCTGCATCCGCTCAAGGCCAAGAAGCTGAACCCCGACTACGCCGGTATGAGCGATGAGGCGCTTGAGGATCTTATTTCCACGGCGCACGACTATCGCTTTGTGGGACGCGTGGGCCGGTTCTTCCCCGTCCGTCCTGGCTGCGGAGGCGGTGTGCTGTACCGCAAGAAGGACGGCAAGTATTTCTCCGTCACAGGCACCAAGGGTTACCGTTGGCTGGAGGCCGAAGAGGTGAAGCTGATGGGGCGTGAGGATGACCTGGATCCCAGGTACCACGCCGACCTGGTGACGGAGGCCATTGCATTCATTGAGCAGTTCGGACCTTTCGAACGGTTCATTGATATTTCCGTACCCTGGGTTCCGCCGGAGCCATTTCCTGAGACCGTCGTGTCAGAGGAGGAGGTAGACGACCTCCCTTTTGACCTGGTCCCATGCGGGGACGGAAAGCGCAACAACTGTATGGAATGCCCGCACTGCCACGGGGACACCTGTGACGCTGGATATTCCATCGCGGTGAACTGAAGGGAGGTGATGCGATATGAGCGATGAGGATCGCCAGGAGATCGGTGCAATACTGGACTACCTGGAGCGCATGATCAATACGAGCCCTGAACCGGTTCCGCGAGCTGTGAAGCTGGTTGCCCTGGGCGGATATTCCATGATTCGGGGGATTCTGAACAAGGAGCCCTCCCCTACCTGCGGCCCGGACTACTGCGAACTGCCGGGCTGAAACGCAATAAACCATCAAACGAGGAATTGAGCGCAAAGACGCGATTCTTGAGAATGTTTTAGGAGGAATTATATTTATGAGCAATGTCGTATACAACGAGAGCAACGGTCACTACATCATCAAGGACGCCAGGATTCAGTGGCCCAACTTCGAAGGACGCGAGGAGAACTTCAATGCCGCCGGCAAGCGCAACTTCCGCCTGCTGATCCCCGAGGAGCTGTACAACGAGCTGAACGATCGCGGCGTGTACACCCGTGCCCGTCCTCCCCGTGACGAGACTGAGGAGACCCAGTACTACGTGAAGGTCGGCGTGTATCCCAGCAGCGACGTCCGGATTTATTCCGGCAAGGCTCTGAACCAGCTGGTGGCGGACAGCGATCCCGAGCGGGATCAGTACAAGCTGGTCGACGCCGAGTATCGCAAGGGCCACGTCGAAAAGGCCGATGTAGAGTTCCATGTCTCCGTCAACACCAAGGTTCCCAACTCCGCGCCCTACGTGCGTCTCGATACGGCGATTATCACTGTCGGCCGCAGTCAGCTGCTGGACGACTACGAGGAAGACCCCTTCGAGGGCGAATGATATTTCCAATGGGGCTGTTTCGGCAGCCCCTTATTTTTTCTACGAAAGGAGGTCATGAGAATGAATCTTACAGGAATGACACCTGTTCCTGGCATCCGCTGGGCAATGCTGGACAACGACGGAAGACCGGTTCTGGATGACAGGCTGGGAGCTTCCGACTGCTGCAACACCTGTCAGAACTGTCGAAAGTCCGGCAGGCATGTTTTTCTCGGATGGTGCATGAAGTATCCGAGCGAGCAGCCCAATGTGGGACTGTTCCAGGTCTGTTCGGATCATGTTCGCGGACAGAGGCTCCCCAAGGAGATCACTGAGCCCATGGGCGCCGTCAAGCGTCACCCCGAGCGATATTCTCCCGGCGACTTCAAGCAGCTCGTGATCGGAGGCAAGGAGCTGACCATGGTCCTGGAGGAAGTGTTCCCGGACGGCCGGACGATCTGGAAGCTGCACGACGAGGCGATGGAAGGCGGGGATGAGGATGTCGGGACCTGACTACCGCCCGTACCAGAGAGAGGCCATACGCAAGCTTAAGAACGGCAACATCCTCTGCGGAGGCGTTGGCACAGGCAAGAGCAGGACGGCCCTTGGATATTTCTACGAGGTGGAGTGCAAGGCGGTCCAGTGGTCGGACGGTGTGAG
>Ga0326511_10000481_pt1 | contig 34951 bp, 69 predicted proteins | sample 0_2496_0518_D_FD_203701 | JGI IMG/M metagenome (GOLD analysis project Ga0326511, IMG submission 203701) | Bovine rumen microbial communities from UC Davis, California, United States - 0_2496_0518 | ecosystem: Host-associated > Mammals > Digestive system > Stomach > Rumen | place: USA...
TTGCTAGTACAGTAGGAAAAGTCGCAAGGCTTCACCTGTTGACGCTGGTAGAGCGGCGGCGGAACTTTTCCGCCGCGGGTGGTGACAAACCGCCGCCGCCGTTGCTAGTTTAGTGAGCTGGACAAGCTCCAGTGGCCGGACAAAAGGTTCTAAAGGGTTGATCCTGTAAAAGCCCTATCCCATGTACCTTTCCACGATAGCGGTAAACCGCTCTATGTGTGCCACTTCCTGGCTGTATACAATAGGGAAGAGTCACCTCAACTTAGGAGGCGTCGCCTTGGATGGGAGTTAGGCCCATTGTTACGAGATAGTGAAAATCCTGGGACGTTTCATGCCGAACGGAACGTAAGTGCGGCTTGCATAACCGTGTGGCAAGTCAATGCGATTCTATGAATTATCAGACAATCTGTAAAGCAGCATCATGGCGGCAGCATATCTCCGATGTGTTGTTTGTCGCTGGCCTGGGTGTCTCCGATACTTGGGCACAGAAATGCGATTTGGATTAGAAGAGCGAAGACTTAACCTTACAACTCAATCTCCGTTATACGGAGTGCGTATAATAAGCGCTCACGCTCTGCAATATGGGTGTGAGCGCTTCCATATGCACTTCGGTGTATAAATATACTTTATGGAGGATAAAGCTATGAAGAACTTGATTGAGATGAAGGAAGGCGCTCTGGTCGAGCTGAAGGAAGCATACGACAAGCTGGAGGGGAGTATTGCCGAGTGTGTGAAGGGTCAGAATGATGGCCTGAACGCCGACAAAATCAAGGCTCTCAAGAAGACAGTCAATACCGACCTCGCCAAGCACAACGGCATCGCCGCAAAGGTGGCCTACCTGGGCTGGGGTATCGATGATGGCCCCGACGCCGTCGAGAAGGCAATCCGCGCGCTGTATGTGCCCGGGGCGAAGAAAGTGGCCTATAAGGCCGATAAGAATAGCGGTGTCATCACCGCATCCATCAGCCCCGCTTTGATGAAGGTGGATCTCATCACTATGCATAAGACCATCGGCGAGGGGTACTTCCATTCCGAAGAGTGGTTCGCCGCTCTGGAGAAGATGACCTTCATTATCGCCAATGCCCTGAATAAGGAGCTCGGCGGCTCTGTCAATTTCCAGTACGCGATCAAGGAAGCAAGCAAGGCGTTCGAATTCGCTCCCGATGCGAATCCCGCTTCCAACAAGAGCGTTGTCAAGGCGCTCCAGTATGTGGTCGATGCCATCCTGTACATCCCCGACAAGGACAAGAAGGGCAATGAGGTGAATACCCTCAAAGTCACGTCCAAGAATTGGGCGTTCATCCGTGAAGCCATGACCCGCAAGGGCGGCGTCGGCGAAATCGTTATGGCCAATACGACCCATGTGGCAGAGTATGTGGCAGAGGTTATCTACAAGCTCCTGCGCAATGAGGGGCACACCATGGTCACCGAGTAATCATGCCAGGGTATACGAATAGGGCCGCCCATTTGGGCGGCCCGTCCTAATGCGGCGCAATCGGGTTTTTACTCATTGCAGGGTCTCAAGCACCTAACGCAGAGAGGGAAATAACCGGGTTTATAACCCGGATTGGAGGAGTCGATATGGTTTTAATTGGCGGTTTTTTAGCCTGCGGGGTTTTCATGGCTGTCGGGGCTTTCATCTCCGACGGCGTGATTGACCGCGTCTTGGACGCCGCCGGGGTTTATGAGGCGTTCGATATTTAGATTTAGCATTGGGCTACCCGCCCCTCATGTGCAGGGACGGGAATCCGAGTGCTAACTCGAACAAGCTGGTTTTTATTCAGCCGATTACACTAGCCCGCGCTGTTTTATCCATGGCCGCACGGGGTTTTCAGGAGGTGAACAATAGTGCCTTGCTAATCTGCCGTTTATATGGTAGAATAAAGTGGGGTGAATTGAATGGATACCAATCAAATTAGCAATACGTTTTCTAAGGGGAGTGTTGTGTTTTCTGATAATCTAGTCGTGGTTATTTATCCGGCCTCAAAGAACTGGGTAACACAAACGGTATGGGAAGGGGATAACCAGTCCACTTTCGAGTCTTTGCTGAGCAGGTGCCGGGTTTTTCGTGTTTCAATGAGTGTAGCAGATGGTCTTAGATTGGTTTTTGAGTTTGATAAAACGGTTTCTGATGGGACAATTTATTGCCAACCACGTGAGCAATCTGTTGTCACGTTAGACGAAATGAAGAAGAGAATAGCTGTAGTTGAAGGTTCGGACGACGCAAAGGATTTTTTTAAGAGTTTTTTTGCGGACGTAGATATCGACGACGAGGCGGAGGTTAGCGAGGCGTTTTTACGATTCCTTGACGCATACGACAAACATTATGATACGGGGATTTCAAACTTAAAAACATTCCAAGCATGGAACAGGCTTAAGGGAAAATCAGATACATTTCGCAGGTTCTCCGGGTTTTGCGAGGTTGAATCGTACCCACCAGAACGATATTCTAACGGGTGCGGTTCCATTTCATATGTTTACGAGTGCAGAAACAAAAGATCAATCCGGTTTTCGGGGGAAGCAAAGTCCGCATTACTTGAATTGATTCAAGTTTCTAACGGGGTTCAGATGGAATTTGGCAAAACCGGGGATGGTTTCGCGTTTAACATGTCGTTAGCTGTTGGTTGATAGCGAATAATCTCTAGAAACCTTGACTTCTAAGCCGTAAGATGCTAAAATATGAGTATGCGGGTTTCTGGTTTTTCATTGTGCCAGCCTCAACTTTCCCCGCACACTCCGCATTGGAGGCCGCCGTGGTGCTGCTATCACCACGGCGGTTTTTCCATCCACTATTATAGAACGTACGTTTCCTCCTGTCAAGGGGGAAATCGAACAAATTTTCTACCCGCCGGGTTTCCGGCGGGTTTTCAATTGCCCGCTAATAACGGGCAATGCACACACCCGGGGTTTACGCCCCACGCCAAGGAGGTAAAACATGTATAGAGTGGATTTACATCACTGGGTAGATGGCGGTTGGTCTCACTGTGAGACGTTTGATAACCTCAACGAGTACTGTACCGCTCGGGAGTACATCAAGAGTTTGGATTGTCCAATCAGCCCGCCAACCGGGGTTGACGACACCCGGGTCGAGGTTTACGGACCCGACGATCGGAAACTCAGCGAGTGCTGGGTCTCCGAGGCGTAAACGTCCCGCTGGTTTTGAAACATAGACCGGCGGGTTTTTCAATGTCGAATCCTGCTTACACCCAGTGCAAGCGGGCTTGGGCATTGAGCCCAGACAAAGGCGGCGGGGTTTTTGCCCCACCGCTCAGGTGTGAAGCTCGTCATACAATACTTTGAACGTGAAATCCAAAAGCCTACCGAGAATCAGCAGGATGATCCCGGTTAATAGCTGATGCCATTCAAGTTCGAAGTAAACAACGGCGACGCTTACGAGGTTTGCGAGTGTGTGAATAATCATGTGTTCCTTTCTGAAAGGAAGGTCATCAAGGCTAACACTCTATCACTATCGCGGGTTTCGTACTCGTCATGCTCACACACGGGGATTGTAACACGCCTCGCCGCTTCTGTCAATGTAGCAGTCAAAACCGGGTTAATGAAAGTCGGTTTTTGTGATGCTTATCTCAGCACCGCCGCGGCTTCAAACGTGGCCTGAGCGGGTTTGCTAGCGCCCGCTGGAATTCATACTTATAACGAAGGAGGTGTTTCCCATGGACAAACTGTTTCGCATGATGTGATGCATTGAAGATTTCACCGGCCCAGCCCAAGGAGGTTCTGGAAATGCTCTATACTGGGTTTCTGTAGCGGGCTTTGCCCGCATAAACAAAACCTGCATAACAAATCTTAAATAAAAGCGACTTTCGCGGCCCGTCCGGTCTGATGCTCGGCGGGCCGCTTTTCAATACTGAATTCTGCCCACGGGTTTTCGTGAGCGGGATTGAGTGTTGAGCTCAAAATAAAACGAGGATTTGAGGAGGAGATTCCAATGGGTGATATTTGCAGATGGTCGCTGAAAGCGGTCAATGAAGGCACCGGTGTCGTAACTTTCGATGGCGGTGCTTGCGTTATCATCGAGAGAAGCGGCCGGGTTATTAAAGTCCGGTCGTAAGGAACCACCGGGGCGCTTGGAAGTATCCTCGCGTGCCACAGACGCAACAACAATCGGCGTGCTGGGAAGTATTCCGGCACGCCTCGCTCGTAAGGAGGTTTTATGATTCTGGATTAGCACTGGGGTTTTTATCCCTATCATGTCACCAAACGGGGATAAGAACCCGAGTTCTAAACTTATCACACATTCATAAGGAGGAAGAATCATGCTAAAGAAAACACTAACACGCGGCACTTTTGCCGCTATCCCTACATGGGGTGAATTGATCAAGAAGCGGGCGGTATACAGAGACGGGAGTGGTGAACACGTCCGCCTCTATGCTGGAGTGTCGGTCTATAACGACAGCTCGGTGGTCGGTCATAACGGGGTCATCCTTGCCGATCTCCCCGGCACGCTTAAACAGATGCGGCTTGACAACGGCCGCACTATCACGATCGGCTCCGAGGTTCTTATCCCACTTAAGTGGGATGACGAGCGCTTATCCATGGTTCGCGCTTAAACCTGGGTTTTGACTACAAACTGACGGCCCCGCTGGAACCACCAGCGGGGTTTTAAATTCGATGGAGGTCATCATGAAAAGATTAATCCTGGTATTCGCCATGGTAATGGCGCTGCTCGTACCGGCGAGCGCAGCTCAGAACTGTCCGTGTGAGGTATCCGATGCCGAGCGGGCTCTGGAACTTATGGCTCCGGAGGTTGAGGTCTATACCATCGACGAGTGGGAGGAGGGCGCTCCTATTACCCTCGACCGCGACGGAAGACTGGTTTTCGTCAAGATGATCGGAACGGTTACGGACGGTGAAGCAGGCGAGGGGGTAGACAAGGACGGGTATTTCATCGCATACAACCCCGGGCAATTTGAGACGGGTACGGTTGTCGAGACCTGGCTCCTCGCCAACCCGGCGACTGATTACTTCGATGACTTCATCGCAAGATGGGATGAGGTGGTCAGCGATGCCCGGTAAAATTACAGCGAAGCCTTCTACCGTGAGGTATCCAAACGGCATGGAGGTCAGACTTGACGAGCTTGCTCCAAGTGAAGCGGAGCACGTAAAGAAACAAATGACGGAAGCAGCCAGCAAGGGGCTTTCTGCGTACTACACGCAGAACCGGGCCGAGTGGTCTAACTTCGCGAAGGAGGCGTGAGTATGATTTGCAAAAACATCTTGTGGATGGATAGGTATCAGCGGCTGGAAGAGGAAATCCGTATCCTCAGAGCCGAGGTGACAAGGCTCCGCAAGCGGCTGAAATAAAACCCGCATTTAGTGAAAGGCGGTGAGTGGATGAGGGATGTGGTTTTGGCCGACGGCACGATTGCCGAGGTCGGGATGAAGGTTCGAAAGGCCGAGGGGTGCGATGACGAATGGGCGAACCATATTGAAACTTATGCAACAATAGAGGAAGTAGGCGGAAGTGGTTTGTATGGGTGGTGTACATGTAGTTTCCCAGAGCTCGTATACACCTTATACATCGGAACAAGGTATCTGGTGGCAGCAGACGCCCCGATTGTTGCGTTTGACGAAACAGAGTTCTTGTCTCTCGTGGGAGGTGAAAAGTGATGGCGGTTTATGCTGACGGCACCAAGGCCCGTGTCGGCGATATTATTCGCCCAATTGACAATCCTGTCGATTCATGGACGGCGTACGTATCGTCAGTAGCAGAAGTGGAGTCTATAGACAGAAGCCACTGTGCCATGGGAAACGTTTACTGTAAAGTAGGAGGGTGCCCTGGACATTTGTATCTTCGTGCATCTGACTTTGTTCCGGTTATTGAAGATAATTCCGTAGAATTCAACGAAACAGAGTTTTTATCCATGATCGGAGGTGAGTAGAGTGGCTTTTTATCTCGCAGACGGGACAGAGTACGAACCCGGGTTAGAAGTGACAAAAACGGACGACTGCCCGGATAGCAAACATGCTTACCGCTTGGTCCGCGGGTACACAGTCGGAGATGTATCGTTTGAGGGTAGTGATCCGGTGTGCATCGTGCATTTTATCGAATCAACGCGGCCCGAGAAAGCCGGCCATAACTTCGCTTGTCTCTTGAAGCATCTTCAATTTGCCTGGGGCAAAGAAATCGACTTTGACGAGGGCGCATTTCTAAGCATGTTCGAGCAGTGTCGAGTTTGACGGGAGGTGTTAATAATGTTCGTGGAAATCAACGAATGGGATATGAAACGGATATTCCGCGAATGGGATCGTGACTACTATAGCACAAACGGGTGTAGAGCCCTACTGGATTACTACGATGAGCTTTTCCCTAATACGGAGTTTAACCCCGTTGAGGTTTGTTGCAACTGTAGCGAGTACGGGGATGAGTATTGCTCCTTGGATTTTAACGACCTGATCAACGACTATGGTTATCTGTACACTGTCGATGAATACAATGAAGACCATGTCGGGTTTGACAAAGACGATTACATCAAAAACCTTATCGAGGTTTTGGAAAGATATACAACCGTGCTTCCGGTCATCAACGGGAATTACATTGTGTTCACATTTTGAGGGGTGTGAGCGGATGGAAGACAAGTCAGTATGGAAAAGGGTCGATGGAACGTGGGACGATGGCTCTGCGGATATCAGCATACTTGCATATGACGGACAGTTTCTCGTTTCAATCGATGCGGGTTATCTGTTCCATCACAGAGTCGAGATCCCGATCGGTGCAATTCTTAGCGCCATTATGGAGGACGCGGAAGACCCCACAGGGGAGGGCCGTCTCGATTCGAGATGAAATGTACCTTTTATTGACAACACCGGCGGGGTTTTGCCTTTTACTCTGGTCGTTTGGTGTTCTATAGCCCGGGTAGTCGCAAGCCACCCGGGCAATTCTAAAGCTTTCTAGCAGCGAGGTTCGATTGGCCGCAAGGTTATGGGCCGGTACGATTCCGGCGGGGCTTTTGCCCTAACGCTTAGACCCGAACAAGCGAGCATATGGTTACGCCCAGTGTGAGCGGCGTCCGTGGAATATACGGGCAGTCCTCGAACACGGTGATGCAGTGAGTATCTCCGCGTCGTCGAGCAGTAGGGGGTCCCAGCTACCTTAGTGCGGCTCTGGCATATGGTATATGCAAGTCACGGAAATGCTGCCGTGGCGCGGGTTAGCAAAAAAGTGCATCCTTGTGGGTTAGAGAACGTGAGTTACGGCCATAACTCGTAGGTAAAACCCTCACCCGTATGGCGAGATGTCCGAGTGGTTTAAGGAGCCGGTCTTGAAAACCGGTGACTCCAGCGGGGCCGTGGGTTCGAATCCCACTCTCGCCGCCATGGTGTCAATCACAATGGTCTTGGTGCCTCCGAGGAAATGTCCCGGAGGGCGGCTTGCAACGCATGACACCTTCACATGGTTCCTTAGTTCAGCTGGGAGAACATCTGGCTCATAACCGGACGGTCCTGGGTTCGAATCCCAGAGGAACCACCACCGCAGGAAGTGGCATGTACCTGCGGCTCCTTTCTCAAAGCCCGGGCTTCGGCCCGGGTGATACGCCGGAGTGATGGAATTGGTAGACATGCAAGATTTAGGTTCTTGCGCCACTAGCGTGCGGGTTCGAATCCCGTCTCCGGTATCACAAAATGAAAGAGGAGGTTGGTAATGTGATGACAGCAGAGTCTCTACAGAGAGACGCAGAAAAACATGTACTGAGTTTCTACCACGGGGACGTGGATGAGCTCAGGCGGGAAGCGGCGGCCGCTGGTGGGGCGTATGAACTTGCGTCTTCCGGCGACTTTCTTTCCGGTCCAGAGATCACCGAATGGTGGAGAAGTGTTGGAGGGAGAGAGCATGGCGACCGCTACACGTCACACCTGTACAAATACACGATGTGGCAGGCAATCGACAGGTTGATTTCAAGGAGGTCTTAGTATGACAGAATATAGGTATGTAAGAGGCCACGTCGAAGTGTTCGTCGACGGGGTCTTTCATATTTCTGCCGACACTATGGCGGAAGCACACAAAGAAATGTACGAGGAGGAAAACAGTAATGAATGAAATCTTAAGAGAACTGTCCAAAATTCTGACACTCGAAGACGACGGCATGGGTGGTACCAGAGTGTACGCCTATGTAGATCCAGATATGGCTCGCAAGCTGCTCACTTTGTCCGGCGGCAATCGCCCTCTCAGCGGCAGGGTTGTCGGCAGGTATCGGCGGCATATGGAAAAGGGAACATGGGACGAGAGTGCCCCCACGCAGTTTATCACCTTCAACAAACAGGGCGTGCTGACGAATGGGCACCATACGCTCAAGGCTTTGACCGGTGCCGGGCGGCCCATCAAACTGTACTTCATGTTCAATGCGCCCGATTCCACTTACTATGACTGTGGTCGCCGACGCTCCGAGGCAGACCGGTTTTGTATGTTGGACGGGGGCAGCCGTGACGGGTTCACGGGCTACAAGCGGGCAATCAGCATGTGCAACGTACTGACTGAGGTTGGTCTCACTAATATGTTAACCGAGGAAGAGCGCAGGCAGTTCATCCTCGATCACATTAAGGCGTTTGAGTGGTCGACCGGTAATTTGAGGCCGTCCAAGCGGCGTCTCGGTACTGCTCCCGTGAGAACGGCTATGCTGATGGGCAAGCTCAACGACGCACCAGCACATAAGCTGGAGCACTTCTGGGACGTGCTCCAGTCTGGTTATATCGAAACTCCAAACGACAGAAGCATTATTGCTCTTCGCGATTGGCTGGTTGCTCAGGGCGACAGCCGCACGAAGGAATATCGGCGCGAGGTGCTCAGCGTCTGCGTGGATACAATCAGAAAGTGGCTGGAGGGAAAACAAGTCAAGGTGATCACCCCGCCGGCTGAGATGGGTGAGTGGTTGTCCCCCTCTGCCGTAAGAGAATATGCGGTAGCAGCCGCTAGTTAATTTAGGTGTTCGAATAAAGGTCTCCTACTGGTACGGGGGAGTCAAAAATTGTCGGATAAGAGGAGGGTATACCCCAGTTGCAGCGTAGGCGCCTGCAGCCGTCGGTAGGCGGTGGACGGGGTATTTCGCCCCGAAGTTGCGCTGTCGCCCAGGGAGTCCACGCTGTGGTTGGCTAAGAATCTAGGTCTCAATCGGTCGAACTGAGCGAATACGACGTAATCGCACCAGCTCTCCCCGATGACGGTCCCTTCTATCGAGGTATCCAACCCGCGCCTCATCGCGTTGAATTTATTACAGATTGTAAACGAGGAACACCGCCCCTGCAAAGCAGGGGCAGCCAACAAACAGCTCCAACCTCCACGTGGTTGTTGGCGGGCTTTAGCAAAAGCTAAATGGCAAATAGGAGTATTACATTACCGTGTGGGCAAAGCCCATAGCGCTAGAAAGCGCAGAAAGGAAGGTTATCATGGCCAACACTACTATCACTATTGCGGGTTCCGTCGTCGTGCTGCGTTCCGCTCATTCCCTGGAGGAGCTGGAGAAGACCGCTGCCTATATGCCCGAGGCTCTGATGCTGAAGGACGACAATGGCAACGTGTACTTCACTCTGACTCCCGGCGTGGTGGGCATCGCCAAGCACAACAATCTGACCTATTCCGAGACCGCTCCCGATGGTTCCGGCAAGGCGTGCCTGACTCTGCCCCGTCCCGCTGGTGATGACGCCAAGAAGGCAGTCGCTGCTATGTACGGTCCCATCATTGCCAACGCCAACAAGGTCGAGGAGCAGGTTTCCGCTGCACTGGCCGAGGTCAATGCCATGCTCGCCGCTGTCGAGGATCAGATTACCGTCGCCGGTGAGACTGAGCTGCCCGATACCGAGACCGAGAACGGCTAACCCAGAGCGGCGGCCCGGAATGGGCCGCCGCTCCTACATCATTAACCAAGGCAAAGCCTTTCCAATATAACATCAGTACATAAGGAGGAAATTATTATGATGTTCATCAACGTTTCTGATTCCAGCAACCGCTACAACCAGCAGATTGTCAACGAGGTAACCGACACTCCCCGTTCCCTGTTCCAGAAGCTGGGAGTTGCTTATGAACGAGCCCAGGTTTCCCTCAATGGCACCATTATCAGCGGCAGCCAGCTGGACACTCCGTTCGCCGCACTGGGCGTGAGTGGCAGCGCTACGCTTTCCGCAATCGTGAAAAGTGATTGCGCCGTGGTTTTTATCAGTGTTTCTGATAGCTCCAACCGCTACCCCAGCCAGAGTGTGAACGAGGCAGTCGATACTCCCCGTTCCCTGTTCCAGAAGCTGGGCGTGGCCTACGAGCGGGCACAGACCTCCCTCAACGGAACCATTCTGTCCGGCGACCAGCTGGATATGACCTTCGCTCAGCTGGGCGTGATCGGCAGTGCAACCCTGAGCGCCATTGTGAAGAGCGACTGCGCCTGGTAACCAACCTCGGGCGGCCTAAACGGCCGCCCGCCCTATGGGTTGGCGAAGGGGCCTCTCGCGGTTTTCTTCCTCTTTCTCTTTTTCTTTCTTTCTCCAATTATGTGAGGGGCTCCGTCTCGAGCCCATAGGTTTTAATTCAAAGGAGGCAAAACAGTGTTTGGAAATTCTATTAAAGAGTTGACCCTCACGGGCCCGGTTGCGGATCATGCATTCACAGATATCCGTGGCGGTGTCTATCAGGAAGATGTAACATTCAGAGCAACAGCCCGCGCACTTCTGGGGTGCAGGGGAGCGAAGCTCCGCATCTTTAGAAATGCGATTACAAAATATACCACTGAGGAACTGGGCGATGATGGATACCTCGCATACATCAAAACTAAATTGGACGAGGACGAGGACATGCTCATGGTGGCAGACTTCAGCCCCTCGGACGATCGCCTTGTTCCGTTTGTGATGGAGCACAGCGAGGAGGCTCTGCCCGGGTTTAAATTCCTGGAAACAGAATCTCAACGGCTTAGCAAATTCTGCGGCGGAGAAGATCTGGTTTGGATTTTTGTCAATGCGGTTGAGCACAAATCCGTGGTCTTCGTCAGGGAGATGAACTTGGTTCGGTGGCACACGGTACAGTCTGCTCTGCCGCTGTATATGCCGTGGGTATTTGCCGGTAACAAGTTAGACAAAGATGAACTTGAGGTTCTCATGGCTTTGGCCAACCCACGTAAGACAAGCCGGGATTACATTTCGGCTGTCGAGAAACTGGCTGAGAAATATGACCTCCAGAAAGCCGCGAAGGAGTACTACCTCCGAAACTTTGAGAACAAAGCGGCCTCGATCCAGATCGAAGATACGAGGCGCCGTCTTTCCATTCTGGAAAGCGAAATCTGTGATTACGAAGGGCGGCTCAGCGACAAGTATGACCAGAAAGCAATGGCCGACGCAACGCTTTCCGCCCTCCTCAACGGGACACAGGAGGATTCGCACGAGCTTATGGATTACTTCATGAGCAACAAGAAGCTGTATGTCAAGGGCGTGGTCGGCAACGATGTAAGCTACTATGTATCTGGGGTTTTCGATAATTGGGACCCCGATACGTTTGAGTACGTATTCAACAATAAGAGGAGCGTAATCTTCACCGCATTTGATGACTGCTCCCGTCGCCAGATTGATAATAAGGCTGATTTCGAACAGCTCATCAAGGCTGTGTTTGAGGACGAGCTTATCAAAATCAAGGTGGTTTCTTCATGGAGAGTTGGTTTTGGCTGCGGCATCCGTCCTAATCGAGAAGACGAATACCCGGACGCATTTGCGGACTACATTCCCAACCCGCATTTGCATTATCACGCCTGCGAGGGCGGTTACCGAGAGGACCTCAACAGAGCTGCCCGGGAGCATAATTATGTGCGGGCTGTCGACATCAGCTCCTTCATGAACGGCAATATTGGGTGGAATGACAGTGTTGTCGTCCCTGAGTTTATCAGTGACATCCTAAAGACGAAGAAGAAGTGTTTCGTTCTGCCGGACGGTACATCAGTAACCAACCGGGAAGCGGTTGAGTGGTTGAAGGCACAGGATGCGCAGGAATAAAAGGAGGAGGAAAAAGATGGCAAGACCTATCAGACTGGATTCCCATATGAAAATGGGGATTCTGAAAGCTGTGGCGCAACAGCTTGACGCTACCCGGATGACACATTCGGGCATCAAGATTGAGAAGAAGTTCCTGCTGGATGGCGAGCATAAGTGCACTGTTTGCTACACCCAGAAAGCGTGGTTCAAGACTATCATGCTGATCGAAACCCAGCAGGACGAGGTTGGGTGGTACGGGCTGTGCTACCGGGACAAGGAAGACAGCACCGTGTTCCGCGTGGAGGACATTTTCGTGTACCCCCAGAAGGTGACCGGTACAACCGTCACTCCCGACGCTGCAGAGGAGGCAGCGTGGCTCAACGAGTTTGACGACGAGACGTTCAACCACCTGCGGTGTCACGTCCACTCTCATGTCACGATGGGAGTAACACCGTCTGCGGTGGATCAGAAGTTCCGGGATGACCGCCTGTCTCAGCTCCGCGACGACGACTTCATGGTTTTTCAGATCATGAACAAGAGGGGGGAAATCTCTTCCGCTGTGTATGACTTTGCGGAAAACATCTTCTACGAGACGGAAGACGTCTCGACCGTGGTCGAGTGTGAAAGTATGGAGATTTGGAAGACTTACAAAGAAATTGGTAAGCTTCTGAAAGGTTGCAATCCGGAAGACATTCAGCCGGCAGTAGATCTGTTTGTGGACGCCGGGGTTGGCGCTTTCTTGGAGGAGGCCGATGAGGCGGTGACGAAAGAGATTAAACCCGCCACCGGGTACTACGGAGGATCTGGTAATTATTGGAACGGCATGAATGGCTACCGTGACTACCGGAACGGCTATTATAACGGCTCATGGAAAGGGAACGCCGGTGGAATAACAGAAGTGAAGTCCGCGGGAAACACAGCCAGCGGAACCGTGGCGGACGTATCGCAGCCGGAGGCCGACGACGTTGATGATGACGATGCTAAGGCCGACTCCGTTGCATACATCGGCGAGGTGTATGACGAAGCCCGGGCCGATGCCGAGTCTTACATCAGAGAAATGTACGGAGATGAATTCTTCGATGAGTACGGGGAGGAAATGATGAACGACCCGTTTTTCTGTAGCAGCAAATAACTCAGCGGTGGAAAAGCCAAAAGCCTCGAGCGGTACGCCGAGGACACGAATAGTGCATAAAAACCCTGCCTACAGGATCTCACAAACATGATCCCTCCGGCAGGGTGACTGTAATAGAATTTCTGAATTTAGATAGCCGCGTCCCCGCTCCGTTCCAAATATTCTGCAGAATATTTGGAACCGTGTGCAGACGCGCCCACCTAAATTCGCAATTCAATTTAGCACCGCAGATATGAAAGGAGCACATTATGAATCTTAGTAAGAGTTATGACTTTTTCCAGCCGGACATGGTACCCGAAAGAATTCACATCATCGGATGTGGGGCGGTCGGCTCTACTATCGGTGAGCTGTTGGCGAGAACCGGGCTTAAGAACATTACCCTGTATGACTTTGACATCGTCGAGCCCCACAACATTGCAAACCAGATGTTCACCGCCGAGGATATCGGCAAGCTCAAATGCAATGCGCTGAAGGAACTGATGGTGAGAATCAATCCAGAGGCAGAGCAGTCCATCCGGGTTGCCCCCGAGGGGTATAAGGGGCAGCGGCTGAGCGGGTATGTTTTCCTGGCGGTTGACAATATTGACCTGCGTCGGGAAATCTGTGAGAAGAATGTGGACAACAAGTACATCAAAGCGGTATTTGATGTACGAATGAGACTGGAAGATGCCCAGCACTACGCCGCCGATTGGAAGAACAAGGCTATGGTGGAGAACCTGCTCGCCTCGATGCAGTTCACTCACGAGGAGGCTCAGGCTGAGACACCCAAGTCGGCCTGCAATCTGGAACTTTCCATTGCGCCCACCGTCCGAGATATCTGCTCCAAGGCGGTTATCAACTTCATGAACTTCGTCAAGGGGCGCGGGATTATGAAGGTCGTTACGTCCAACCCTTGGGCGTGGTTCGGCGATGCCTTCGCCTAATCGTTAAAAAAAAAGGGGGGGGTGACATCGTTGGGAGACTTCAAAATTTGGCTCGTTGGCTGCACCGAGGAGGAAAAGTTTCAAGTCCTTCGGGTGTTAGAGAATCGCGGCGTGAAGTGGCGTGGAGGGGAAACACCGACAAGTCATGTCCCATCAGGCAGATGGGACTATCTCGTGCGGCGCGCTGGAATCGATATGGTTTACGGGTGCGACCGACATAGGTACGCTCAACACCACGTCGAAGAGCTGGATGTCCAGGCTCTTTTGTTCGCGGGCATAGATTTTTCTATGGAAGATTTCATGAATATGATTGGCGGTGAATTAATTGAAGAGCTATAAGATTTGGGTGCGTAGTCTGCCAAAGGATACAGTTATCTCCATTTTCGAGAAGATGAGAGAAGATGGGGTTAAATGGAGGAGCGGCGATACTCCGGGCGCACACGACTATAGCTCCTGGTTAAACGCGCTATTCGTCCGGGATGGCGTCATGACACGTGATACGCGCAGTGGCGAACGTGGGGACTATTTTGACGACTGGGATGTCGGTGATGAAATCACCGCGGCCGAATATCTATACGGCAACAGGGAGCTGGATTTCAGCGAGGACGAATTTCTTCACCTCTTGGGGGTAGGTGATAGTGATGGGTGACAAAATCAAGATTTGGTTTGGCGATGACGAAGAATTAAAGATGGAGCTACTCCAGAAGATGGAGGAAAACGGGGTGCGTTGGTGTGGTGACGGTTCGAAACCGACGAGCTTCATCCCGCGGTCAGCCTCCTGCTTTTTCATCGACTGCAGCACATTGTCTCTTAGTTGGTCGGCGCAAACCTTCCGAGAAAGTGAGCACAAGGAGGTTTCTCCCGAGGATTATCTTTACGGGAATGATGTGTTTTCGGGTCTTCAGTTTAATGAAGAAGATTTTCTGTCACTGATTTCGTAAGCAACTATAACAATATCTGAATGTATATGCATTAACTTGCAACTCCTACTGTTACGGGGGAGTAAAGCATCGCTGGAAAAAGGTGGGCCGCCGGAGGCGGAAGCGGGCCGGCGTACGTGGCCCCCGAAAGGAGTGTCACTGGATCGCCAAGGGCAATCGGCATCCGAGTAATCGCCGCCGCAATCGGCGGCGAGCCCAAATCAACAATCGGTTCGTGCGATTTTCGTGCTAGTACCGTGCAAAGGCAGGACATGACACGGGGACCACTCCTGATCCAGGATACACATCCTAATAGTCAGATTCAGATATGCGAGAAATGAGGTATGTCATGTATATCACAACTAGAATTCGGGAGAAACCTCCCAAGCAATTGAGTTTCGAAGATATCTTTATGATGATGCTTGAGCAGAAGCCGGACCCTGTTGTCTCGGAGTGCCATAGGGCCCCGTACACAAAAACGTGGTTTGCACGTGAACTCCCGAACAGAATTTTAGTCGGGTGTCATGTGACGGATATGATCGAGAAGCTGAAGGAATTCAATCAAAGATACAAAGACCTCCACGATAGCGACCTCGCAGGCCACTATCGTAAATTTTTCATCCCAAAGAAAACTGGCGGTTTACGGGAGATCAATGAGCCGGATGAAAAGCTGATGGCGTGTCTGAGAGAACTCAGGGATATGCTGGTGCAGGATTTTTACGCAATGCATCATGCAGCAGCGTATGCTTATGTTGCTGGACGTTGCACGAAGGACGCGGTCGCAGTTCACCAGCGGAACGAAAGCAGATGGTTTCTAAGCATCGACCTCTCTAAGTTCTTTCCCAGTACGACGCTGGACTTTGTGATGAATATGCTGTCCAGAATCTACCCGTTCGCTCTGGTTATGCAGAGTCGCGAGGGTAGAGAGGAGTTGGAGAAGGCACTGTCTCTCGGGTTTTTGAGCGGCGGCCTACCGATGGGTACGCCGCTCAGCCCGATGCTTACGAACCTCATAATGATCCCTTTCGATTATGAGTTTTCGAGGTATTTGCGTTCCCGCTATAAGCCCGAGAACAACGCTGATAACAAAGGGCGCATGTTTGTTTACACCAGATATGCTGACGATATGGACATTAGCTGTCGTGTCGGGTTCGATTACAACGAGGTCATTGAGAAAATAAAAGGGATATTTGATTACTTCGGTGCGCCCTATAAGATCAACGAGAAGAAAACCCACTACGGCTCCCGTTGGGGAAAGAACTGGATTCTCGGCGTTATGCTCAATGGTCAAAACGAGATTACCATCGGGTATAAGAACAAGAGGAAACTTCGCGCAACCTTATCAAACTACATTGCGGATCGCAACGCTGGCAGGAAATGGCCGCTCGATCAGCTGCAGTGGATGAGCGGGTTGTTGTCGTATTACAAGATGGTCAACGCCGATTATATTGCTGCAACAATCAGTAGCGTTGGTGCAAAATATGGCGTGGCCGACATTGAAAAGCTAATTAAGACCGACCTTTACAGCGCATGAGCAGAAAGAAAGAGGAGGAAATAATATGGCATGGACATATGCAGAGTTTACGGATATCAACGACTGGTGGGACTTCAGAAATTTCTGTGAGGAATACGGCGTTTATCCAGATGATGTGAATTTGGACAACTTACGAAGCCCAGACGAAGTTGCTGAGGTAGTCAAAGATCTTGCCTATAGTTGTAGATGGGATGATATCACGGATTATCTCAGAGATTTAGGTTGGAATGGGGACAACGGTGAGACATTCGAGGAGAGCGATAATGAATACTATCTGCGAGAGCTCACCTACGACGATCTCGAAGAATGCAAAGGAGACGTCCTACAACAACTCCATGATAACGGGGATTACCTGGACGGCGAAGAACGCGAAGAGTGCGATGACGATGTCGGTACTGAAGGCTCTGGCGATAGCGGCGACATCATTCTCCCTAGGTACAACAATAAGCTCTATGGTACCGTTGTAGCCGATGCAGAATATCGCAATGGAGATTTCGGTGTCAACATTGATTCTCCAGAAACTGACCTAATGGGGCTTTTGTCCTGTTGAGATGGTGAATGTAGTGCTGAACCTAGAAGACGTAGGGTAAAACGAAGGCTCGTGTCAAAACGACACGAGCCTTTCCACATCCGGGTGTAGCGCAGTTGGTAGCGCACGTGATTTGGGATCACGGGGGCGGGAGTTCGAGTCTCCCCACTCGGATCAAAACTGAAGGAGGCGATAAAATTGAAGCAATTTAGTTTTTTCGATGAAAACGGAAAACTTTTGTTCACTGGGGACGCAAACGAGTGCGCTGAACATTTCCATTATAACGTGTCGTACATATATCGCCTTGCTAAAACTGGCGGAGGGCAAATGAAGGTTGTGTGTGACGATACGGCGTGCCATCGGCGGAGGTTGCAACACAGAGTTGTATACACGGTTTACAACAGATATGACGATGTTATCTGTACGGGTACTGCAGATGAGTGCGTCAATGCACTCGGGCTGAAGAACACCAGTTCTTTTTATTCGATTCTAACCAAGTCGAAAAGGGGCAAATTACAAAAGTATCGGTTCGAGTCTGGATATGTCACGGAATAAAAACAGCGTTTCGTGACGGCCTAGAAGAGAGGTGTGAATGTGGTTGAGATTAAGGATTTAGAGCCTGGCATGGTTGTAAAAATTGTTGATAACTGGGCGCCATCGGAACAGTGGGCCGAACCATACGGGAAGATGGATAAGTGGCTTGGCACAAATATGACCATTCGATATGTAGATTTCGACTGCGTGAAAATGGAAGAGGATAGAGAAGAGTACAACGGTGACGGGTGGTGCTGGGTTCCCTCAATGCTGGACTATGTGGTAGAGCCGATTATCGACATACATTTCGACGAAGCAGATTTCCTTAGTATGCTTGGTGAGGGGTGAGTAGCGTGGTTATATTGGAAGAACTCGAGCCTGGAATGAAGGTGAAGATTGTTGATGAGTGGAATCGCTTCGAAGTTGGAGCGAATTCAGCAGGTGAGATGGATAAGTGGCTCGGGAAAACGATGACTGTGCGAGAGGTTTTTGACGATGTAGTAAAGATGGAAGAGGACAAGGAAGAATTCGCGGATGACGGTTGGTATTGGAATTCGAGAATGTTTGACCGTGTTGTTGCTGATGGTCCGGTGAATGATATTGAGTTTGAGGAGTCCGACTTCCTTAGTATGCTCGGCGTGTAGGAGATGACTATATGGTTGACATTAAACAAATCAAGCCAGGTATGAAGGTTAGAATCGCTGACCACTGGGATACCTGCGTGGTCCCTCCGCCGTCTTCGATGAGAAAATGGTTCGGGCAGATAATTGAAGTGAAAGACGTTGAAAGGGATTTCGTTGTAATGGATGGTGGCGACAAGGATTATTACTGGCTGGCGTGGGATATTGATTGTATCGTGTGTGAGGTAGACGTGGAGTTTGACAAGGCAGAGTTTCTGAGCCTTTTCTCATAAAACATTGATTTGATGCAGGAGGTGTGACCATGAAAGTGTATTCTGAGATTTCTCTGCGGGATTTCAAGCCGTGGAGTGGTGCTATGTCTACATACAACCGGATTGAAATGGAGGGCAAGCTCGACGACTTGGAGTTTATTCTGGAAGACCTGTATCCGGACGGGGTTGATGAGACTACAATCAACGACCTCCTGTGGTTCGATGAGGATACCGTGTATGAGTGGTTGGGCATCCGCTCCGAACAGCAGATCCGGGACGAGCTTCGTGACAAGTATGACGAGCTTGAAGACCTTGAATCGGACTTGGAGTTTGGTTACAACCAGATTGGGGAAACGTTTTCCGACCCGGATGCCATGCTCGACGCGAGAATTGAGTTGTATAACCGGGACTACAAGGAGGATATGGAATCCCTGACAGAGGAGATTGCGGCGCTGGAGGAAGAGCTAGAGGCGATAGCGGGGTGAGATAGTGTTCACGTGGGAGAGGTATAAGGCCGGGGAAGTTGCGGTTTATTGCGAAGGACAGGATGAGATAGAGCGGTTTTTGGAGCTGGAGAGTGAGAACGCCCATACGTGTCGTTGGTATCTCGACATGGATTTTGAGGGGTGGCTTGCGGTCACGTTTCGCAATGACGGGTATGTCCTCGAAGAAGACTTCGGATGGTATACCGAAGACGATTTTGGAAAAAAATACGGGGTTTATGAGGAAGTCCGGTTTAGAGATGTACCAGAGTTTGCTAAGCGCAGTGTACAGATAGACTTCGACGAGGGTGAGTTCCTCGGCATGCTCGGTGTTTAACAGTCTCATATGAGCTACCATATGTAGTCAATCGCACTTGATTGGTTGCTATATATGGTAGCTTTATTGTTTGGCGGCATAGGCAAAATGGTTAAAGCCACCACCCTTTCAAGGTGGAACTTGCGGGTTCAAATCCCGCCGCCGTCATTATTGTGGGAGGGAGTAAGCATGAAGCGTAATGATTTGGCCGACAAACTGTACACACTGTCAGCTTTTGCCAGGTGCGACTATCCAGACAAAGATGTATTAGCGGATGCTCTTCTTGATGCCGCACGTGACGCTAAGAAAGTGTCGCTGGAAATCGCAGCTTATAAGATGTCTGTGAAGTCATTAGAGGCCAAGTTGAGAGATGCGAGAAGCAGGGCGAGTCGAGCAGGATTACTGATGAGCGGGAGGGAGAAACTATGAGAGAAAAATATATGCTTGTTTGCGTTTGCGAACGGGAGATTGAGCACCCACAGTTTTTTGATACTGTTGAGTCTGCACACGACGCAATGCTCGTGGAGCTTGCAAACTTTATGGGCATTACGACCAAAGAAGTAACGGAGATGTATACAGACGAGTACGACGTTTACGATAATGTCGGTTTCACCCACATGGAAGCATGGGCAGAACATTATGGTCGCAACATCGACTGGAAGATATTTGACGTAGGAAGATTGACATAAAACAAGTATTTGATAGGAGGCGCGATTATGTTTCTGTGTATTGCATTTGCTGGAGAATCTATCCCGTTTGTGCTTGAAGATGCAGATATTGAAGATTGCCTTAAAGCGATTGAGCTATGCAAAAAAGATTACTACTTTAATCGGCAAACAGCCGTGGTCAGAGAAGACCATGTGTATCTGGAAGCATGGCCACGAAAAAATCTGAAAATGAGACGCCGCTTGTATATTTGCAACGATAAAGTGATTCTGGAAACGGATACGCAATGCAAGGATGAAGTGGAAGAAACAAAACGGCTGCTCACTTATGAGCAACATTGCAAATTAGAGAATATTCAGTGTATTGAAATCTAATAAAACGAATATTTGATAAACATAAAGCTGAGAAAGGATGAATAACAATGGCAGAGACTATCAGAGGTTACAAGGTTTTCAAACCCGATTGGACTTGCAGAGGGTTTCAGTACACTTGTCCCGGCACGTTCAAGGAAGATGTTCGCCCGTCTTGCTGTTCGGCGGGTTTCCACTTCTGTCTGAAACCCGCTGATTGCTTCAACTACTATTCCTTCAACCCTGAGAATCACGTTGCAGAGGTCATTGCTTTGGGGGAGGTTGACACCGAAAGCAAGGATTCTAAGGTCTGCACCAATGAGATTCAGATCGTGCGGGAAATCCCGTGGACTGAGGTACTGGAACTTGTGAACACGGGAAAGGCTTGCACGGGGTTCTGTAACAGCGGTAACTGGAACAGCGGCAACTATAACAGCGGCAACTATAACAGCGGCGACTGCAACAGCGGCGACTGCAACAGCGGCGACTGCAACAGCGGCGACTACAACAGCGGCAACCGGAACAGCGGCAGCCGGAACAGCGGCAACCGGAACAGCGGCGACTATAACAGCGGCGACCGGAACAGCGGCGACTGCAACAGCGGCGACTGCAACAGCGGCGACTGCAACAGCGGCGACTGCAACAGCGGCGACTGCAACAGCGGCAACCGCAACTCCGGCGACTTCAACTCCGGCAACTATAACAGCGGCGACTATAACAGCGGCGACTATAACAGCGGCAACTATAACAGCGGCAACTATAACAGCGGCGACTGGAACAAGACTTCCTTTTCCAATGGCTGCTTCAATACCGTTGAACCTAAGATCTGCCTGTTCAACCGTCCGTCTGATTGGACGTATCGGGATTGGCTGAACAGCAAAGCCCGATCTCTGTTGGAGTGGATGGACTGTGTTCATCTGGAATGGGTCTCGGCTAAGGATATGACCGATGCTGAAAAAGCAGCGCACACGGAGTATGAAACCACTGGTGGATTTTTGCGGGAAGTAGCCGTTTCTGAAAACAGCATGAATTGGTGGCGTAAGCTCAGTCAGGATGAACGTGATGTAATCCTGAATTTGCCCAACTTCGACAAAGCTATTTTCAAGGAAATTACAGGTGTTGACGTAGACAAAGAATGATAAAACTAACATTTAATGATATCTGAATGAACACTGCGTTAATTCGCAGCTCCTACTGGTACGGGGGAGTATTGCATTGCTGGATGAGGGATAGCCGCTGCAGGCGAGCCCCTCGAGCCGGCAACTGGGGTCATCCGGGACTTCAGCACGGACGGGGTGCGCCGGCGAGGCAGAATGAACCGAAAAAAGTTGCAGCCGTAGCTCGCGGCGCAGACATCCGGGAGTCATCCGAGATGTGTCGGGCTGTCGGCAGGAGTACGGAGCCAGATGTTTTACCGGAAGGCATCTGTTATATCCTGGAAACGATCATATTAGATCGCGTCACTGATAATCAGATTCAGATATTGTTAGCACATAGTTGGTTAGTTGAATATAAAACAGTTGTTTGGTGAGGAGGTGTCGAAGTGAAAAAACATCGTATCCGTGTGGATCTTGGGTGCTTTACTCCGGGTATTACGATAGAGATTATGGTGCCAGAGAGCTATGATGCAGAAGAATACATTGACGAATTGCTTGATGGTATTTTGAATGATAATCTTCGTTACAATACAGAGTGGAATTTTGTCGATTAAAACAGCGGACTGAGGTGTCTGTATGAAAAAATGTCCAAGATGTGGGGCGATGAGTTTCTGTGTTACGGCACATGTAACTCAAGACTGGGTGGTTGACGAGAACGGAGATTTCCTCCGGTGCATAGATGATTGCCTTGAGGTTACACATTTCCCAGACGATGACGATATTTGGGATTGCAACAATTGCGGGTATAGCGCCCCTGGTAAAGTGTTTAATGTAAAATAATTATTCGATGGAGGAAGTTTTCATGGAAACTATTATCAGTGTTGACGTTCGCAGTGACGGAAAGAACACATTTGATGTGTGGATCTCCAACGAGGGCAGTAGCGGGTTCCACTATAGCGGGCTAACGGCAGCTCAGGTTGGAGAGCAGATAGCTGACTACATTGATTGTATGGCGGAGGGGTATGAAAATTAGGTCCGTATATATTTGCGATGCCTGCGGGAGGTTTTTTGACCAGGCTTCAGAATGTGAGGAGCATGAGGCGGCCACCCATTATTCAATCTCGGCATCAAGCTATTTGAAGTGGAAGCAGCTTTTTATAAGTGCGTCCCATGCCGGCACACACGTTGGAGTTCGTAGAAATCCAGAGACGGTCAAAGCTTTTGAAGATGCCATTAAAGAGTTACTAGATTTTGAAGAGAAGCATTGCCTCTCGGAGCTCGGACACCCGTCTAATTGGTACTAACATATCAAATGGAGGAGTTCGTGAACAATAGAAAATTTAAGTATATTGGACCGGGTTTTCCCGGCGAAAGAATATGCTTTTTCTGCGGAGAAAGAAAGTCGGTCAAGTATATGATGTCGATTTGCGACCGTGAAACTGGTCAACAACGTGATATTGTATGTTGCAATAAATGTGTGTTGCTGCACAGCGAAGACGAATAAAACGATAGTTTGAAGGAGGCGAAAATAGCATGAGTATGCGAAGCTGGAGTGAATATGGGTTTGGGTTTCCGCTCTACAACGGAGATAACTATGAGCAGGTCGTCCGCTTTATCATTCGGAACGGTGGGCGTGATTACACAGATGACGAAGTTGAAGATTTGATGGGGTTGTGCAAAAGGCGTGACGAGGCGCTGCTCCAGGACTTTTTCGACAATCCCGTTTCATTTGAGGTAGCGAGCATTATCAACGATTTGGAGGGAACGACCTTCGTGAGAGGGTATAGCCCTTGTGGCGATACGGACCAGGAAGAGTACATCGGTATTGAGCCGTGCTACTCGTGGGAAATGAGAGGGAACGACATGAAGATCAAAACGGTAGAGGATGCGAGCGTACTCCTTACGAAGTACGCTTCCCAGCTCGGAGTGTCAGATAAACCTGACTATTTCGAGGCACTCTACTTCGGATAAAATGATGGTTTGATAACCCGTATCTCTGTAGCCACAGAATCGAGGTGATGTGAAAATGGACTTTGAAGAGTTTAAGATCTGGGCTGATACCGCTGAGCAATGTACTGCAGTATTGCGGCGGCTAGAAGAAGATGGATATGTATGGCGGGGAGGTGAGAAACCAACGGAGTGGTTACCGAGTCGGCGTTATGATGTGGGCTTTTTTGCAACCGGGGAAGGAGACATCACATATGTAGGCTCCCGTGATTATTATGTATCTCATACGTACAACGAGGTGACGTTCGATGAGTATACGAAGGCCGCACCCGCAGTAGACATCCCAGATTTCGATGAGCTGTTCACCGATATGGTCGCCGCATATTCGTGATATAAATACTGATTTGGGAGAGGTAATAAGCGATGACAAAGAAAGAACGCATCGTTGTTTCGGCCTATACCGGGTTTCTCATGTGCGACATGGATGACGTACACAAGTACATAGAGGAAAAGCTTGGCCGCCCCGTCTGGACTCACGAGCTCGCCGCGGAACATACTTAGGACGAGATTCGTGAGAAGACGAGGGCGGACTTTCTCATGCTGTGTGGAAACGGAGACGAATAAGCAGGGAGGTGTCTGCATGACAATCACAAGAACCATTGACGGCGTAGAGCATACGTTCACGTTGAGCGACCGAGAGCTTTGTGACGCATATTTCGAACAACAGTATAAGTTCGACAAGTACGATATTCTGGATGAGCTTGAGGCGCTCGGAGGGTCCTACCTCAAAGAGGAGTACGGCTACGGATTGGAGCAGGCGAAAACATATGCCGAAGACATGGCGGCTGAGCTTAGGCGCAATCTTGACAAGTATGGTATAGACTTTGATTACGCTAAAGATGAGGCAATTAGGACGGTTCTTCACCGTGCTGCAAGATAACTGGGGGTAGTATTATGGGCTTAGATATGTACCTAATTCGTGTCCCGAGAGGAACTGACACGTCACCTGACACATTTTTCGACATTGGAGAAGAGGTGGCATATTGGAGAAAAGCAAACGAAATTCACAAGTGGTTTGTAGACCGTGTTCAGGATGGGGTGGATGATTGCGGGATCCACAACGAGGTCACCATGGAAGACATTTCGAACTTACATAATACATGTAAGAACATTATTAACGGCGTGAAATTGATTCCAGGGAAGGTAACCACACGCTACCGTGTGGTTGACGGAAAGTGGGAGCCGGAGTACAGGGAAGGGCTTGTCGTTGATGATGTATCCCTGTGCGAGCAGATTTTACCGCGACAGTCTGGGTTTTTCTTTGGTGGGAGTGAGTACGATGAGTTCTATATGGACGACATCAAGCGTACAGCTGAGATCTGCGAGCGCCTCATTAAAGAGATTGACCCGAACAAAGATGCACTCTACTACAGCTCCAGCTGGTAAATAGATTATGAGGTAACAAAATGGGTGTTTTAAGTGGTTTTACAAAGTGTTTTGATATGCTAACAGAGAGCATGGGAAAGGTTTTTACCTTTGACTCTGCGCTGGCAGTTCGACACGACGAAGTTAAGAACGTAATCGGTTTTCCTGTTAATGTGTATGTAGTCCTAACCGTAACGGACGAGGGAGCCGATGTAGCAGCAGTATATACCAACTTCGCAGCGGCCAGAAAACATGTTGTAAAGAGATTTGAGACAGAGCTGGGCAGCTATAAGGACATGGGATATACTCATTTCGATGAATTGATTTCACCGGATGAAAGCGGCGATGGCTCTGCATACATCCAAGCAAAGGATGACGATTTCTGGAGCTGGCGGATTGAGCGGGTATATTTAAAGGAGGAAGCGTGGTGAGTTGGAATGATTAAGGTCTACGGGGTATCGGAAGGCTATTTAAAACCTCTCGTTGAAGACACTCCCTGGCGCGTACGTACTGTCGAAGGTGTGTGCGTGCTGGAGTGTTACTTATATGATGACAGCGGCGGTTATCAGCGCGAGTTTTGGTGGGATCCGGAAGACGCACAAGAATACTTAGCGAAATTCGCACACAGACTCCCATCTGGTGCATCTATACAGGGAAGTTGCAACTTCGAGGCATTTGGTAATACCGAAGCTGATCATCCAGAAGATTTGTTCGGCGTGATCGCAATTGAAGATAACGAGGTAGTTCTGCGGTATGGGGTTAGAATTTATGACCCCAATGTATTAACGGAGGGTTTATGTCATTCAAACAATTTTTGATGGAGCAGTACAACATGGATATGGCTGCATACAAACGTAAGCCGGAAGAGGTCCAAGCTAGTATTTCAGAAGAATACGCACGCTCATCTATTGAAGACAAGAGTTCAACGGCACATTATCGCAAGGTAAACCACGCTCGTCGTGACCGTCAGCGCAAGAGTGAGCGTGCAGCCAAAAGTAAACGTATGGAGCTTTTTACTGAGGTGTTTGACGAAGAGGACGAGTAAAAAAGGGGGCGTGTAAATTGAGTATGGATCGGGAGCGTATCGAAGAACTGGCCAACGAGATATTGGAGTGGTTAAAAGAGAATAGTCTGTGGGTTGACTGCCGAATCTATTTTAACGGGATGGCGTACTCAACCGACGACAGAGATGGCAGCTACACCAGCGGAAGGATCAATGATGTGCACATTATCAAAGATATTAACCCTCGTGACTACTTCGACTACGCCGGAGATATATTGAGCATGAGCTTTGAGGGCCCGCTATACGAGGTTTTTAATGGTTATGCTGGGCATATCAGCACGAAGTTATGCCATGAGTTTAGCTCAATTCTTTCCGAGTATGGCCTTTATTACGAGCTCGGCAACGCTTGGAATTTGTCGGTGTATCCCAATGAATAATATCAGCATCACTCCAGCGGACGCCGTATGGGTGGATGAGAATTGGATCGTCCACAGAGTAGTGGATATGCCGGAACAGTTTATCCGTAACTGCCTTGAGCTTGAAAGCGGAAATACTGTGTGGCGTACATTGTTTGAGACTGAGTTAAAGCGTAGGTCAGGCAATTGCGATTAAGAGGGACGCCACGTAATTAAAAAGTATATACATCGGGCGGCGACTGTGTTTTTGCTATCGCCGCCCTATATGTTTTCCACAGTGAAGCTGGTGCAGATTGCACAAGAAAAACTGAGGAAGGACGGATAATGACTGAATGATGCGGTGGCGAAATAGGTAGTCGCAGCCAGTGAATAAGAGTAGGTAATCAGGAAAACATGGGACTGAACCGAAGGTGCCTGCGTAGAGCTATGGTGAGGCAGGTATGCGGGGTGCAAATCCCCGCCCGCATATAAAAATACGGAGGTATGGTGGAATTGGTATACACGCTGGCCTCAAGTACCAGTGCATAAGCATGAGGGTTCGAATCCCTCTACCTCTACTACAATCGCCGGCGTGGTGGAATTGGTAGACACATCGGATTTAAGTCCCGATGTCATTCGACGTGCGGGTTCGACTCCCGTCGCCGGTACCAGTATCTAATAAATGGGAGGATGTGATGCGTTTGGAAGGAAATGGCTATTATTGTGGGACATGCGTCTACGACCCACCGTCATCTTTTGGCGGAAAGCCGTGTTGCGTATGCTGGCCCGAAGACCCGCTAACAAGCTGCTATTGTAAAAAGGAGGATGTAGAGGAAGATGAGTTATGATATTGCTGTTTCCGTAAAGGTTGAGGGGTGCGATAAGTATGCTGTAATCGCCGAGCCGGAGCTGTCAAGTCCGACATATAACCTCGGAAGGATGTTCCGGGCCTGTACTGGGTGGGATTTCAATCAGAGCGAGTGGTACAAATGCTCTGAAGTAATTGATAACATCGAAACAGGGATTAAGGAACTCCAAACCAGTCCGGAAGAATATAGAAAATATGAGCCAGCAAATCGCTGGGGCACTTTGGAAAGCGCAATCCAGGCGCTTGAGTCCATGCGGGACTGCATCTATACGCAGGCTGAGGACATTCCGATCGAATGTCTTTATGTTTCGTGGTAATGGTGCACTGGTATGAAGAATGGAGGAGGATGTAGCTTGAACAATAAGTGGGTTAGAGCCGCCATTCCGGCGTTGCTCATACATATTTCTGTTGGTACTGTTTACTGCTGGTCTACGTTTAAGGCAGCGATCGCAGAGCAGATTGGCATGAGTCCTTTTGCTGTTGGGTGGGCGTTTTCGTTGGCCATTTTCTTCCTTGGAATGTCGGCAGCGTTTGCCGGGAATTTTGTTGAGAAAGATATTCATAAGTCATCACTGGTTGCTTGTGTTTGCTTTTCCGCAGGAATGATTGGGACTGGTTTGGTAATTCACTTCTTCACCGGCGTGACCGCCCTACTGGGTATTTATCTGTTCTATGGCGCAATCATGGGAATCGGTCTTGGAGTTGGCTACATCACTCCGGTCAAAACCCTGATGCTCTGGTTTAGCGAGAATAAGGGACTAGCCACGGGTATCTCCATTATGGGCTTCGGCCTGGCCAAGGCCATCGCCACCCCAATCATGTCCGTCCTGGTAGACACCACTGGCATTGTGTCTATGTTCTGTATCCTCGGCGTGGTGTATTTTGTTCTGATGCTTTCTGCGCATTTCATGCTCAAGAAACCAGACGGTTGGATTGAATCAAATGAGAAGAGCTTTCTGAAACCGGGGATGATGTTTGGAGACCGGGAATTTCTCGGCATCTGGATTATGTTCTTCCTAAACATCCACTGCGGCCTGATGATTATTTCCTACGAAAAACAGCTGCTCGGCACCGCCTTTGCTGGTGCAAGCGTGTTGCCCCTGGTGGTTAGCGTGATTCCGTCTGTCACCGCCGCGTTTAATGCACTTGGAAGAATTGGATATTCCACACTTTCTGACGGTATGGAGCAGAGAAGCCGAGTATACCGTATGATCTTCTCAAGTTGCGCCGCGATGACTTTTGTTACATATTCCACACACGCAGTATACAGCGTGGCTGGAGGAGCTACACTGTGCTTATTCCTGTTTGTTATCAATGCGGGTTATGGCGGTGGATTTTCAACTCTGCCAGCACTCCTGTCTGAGCGGTTTGGGATGAAGAACATCAGCCAGATCCACGGCTTAGCTCTGTCGGCTTGGGCAGTTGCAGGAATAACCGGGAATAATCTGACCGAGATTGTTCTGCATAATACCGGTAGCTACGATACGGTTCTGATGATTGGCATGTTTCTGTATGTGGCGGCGTTGCTGGTGAATGTCTTGGTTGTAAGAAACAAAATGGAAGACCAACATGAATGGAGCTGACTATGGATCAAGAAATCGTGTTAAGCAATCAGCATATTAAAGAAAACCTTATGGCGCTACTCAGTTACTATATATCAAGCGTCAACAACCCGAGGAGTGAATACGTTACGAGGAAGGCAATCATGCTGAGCATCAAAGCTATCGACGCGTATGACGGGATTTTAGACGATGACATTGAGCAATAAAAGGCTGGTTTTGTCGATAGGAGGTGCCCATGTTATCAATAAAGAGATTGCTCAGACAGCTGACCTACCACCACAAATGGAAATTACACTTGGTGTGGTCAACAGGAGACCCGGACGACAGAGTTTTGTCGGAGGAGTGGGTTTGCCAGCGATGCGGGAAGGTTAAGCGTTTCGACTTTGAGAGGGCTGTGAAGGAGGTTCGGAAATGGGAACAGTGGTGAATGTGATTGCTGCCATAGTTCTTTGCCTTTGTGGTGTGGTAATAATTTGCCTACTTGCCTTGGCGGTTACAGAGCTTTGGTACAAATTGTTGGATAAAATAATTACAGGAAAGAATATTACCGAGGCTGTAATTTTTGTGCTAAGACATAGAAAAGTTGTAGACGGCGCCATGAAATTTGATCTTGAGCAATTAAAGAAAGACGCAGGCGCGCTTAATGATCTGATAAATAGTCATCAGGAGGATTAATTATGCGTACATACGAAAAGATTGAGACACTATACGAGCGCTCCATGGAGGGGAAGAAGCAGCTGATTCGTGGTCAGTGGCGGAACAAAACGGTTGAGATGTTAAAGGATATCCAGTGGGATTGGACTGAGAAAGTGGATGGTACTAATATCCGTATACAATGGGACGGGCACGGCGTGAGTTTTGGCGGACGTACTGAGCGTGCATCTATCCCGTCTCACCTCGTGAACCGGCTCAATGAGATTTTCGGTGGCGAGGAATCCGCCCAGATGTTTGAACAGCTCTTCGGGGAGCGTCAGGTAATTCTCTATGGAGAAGGGTACGGCAACAAGATTCAGGGCGTGGGTAAGCAGTACATTCCAGACGGTGTTGATTTCATCCTGTTCGACCTTCTGATTGGAGAGAACTACCAACCTCGGGAGTCTGTCGAGCGATGTGCTAAGGCGTTTGGAATCAGGGCGGTTCCTGTGGTAGGAACTGGGACTTTGCAGGAGGCCGAGGAGTACGTTCGGAGACACCCGCAGAGCCTGCTCGGGGATCTCCCTATGGAGGGCGTAGTGTGTCGGCCGGTTGAGGAGCTACTGGACAGGTGTCACAATCGGGTGATTGTGAAAATCAAATACCGAGATTTTAAGGACGCCTAAAAACGTATCGGGAGGTGTTTCGATGGACGAAGATGTGCCACGCTACAAGAAGAAAGCAAAGAAGAAGTCGCCAAAGAAGGCCAACCACAAACACCGATTCGAAAACTGTGTGCTCGGCTACAACACTATCGCGCTTGACAAGGCTCACGGGGTTGTACCATCTCCCGAATTGTCTATCGGTACGTACTGTCCCGCGTGCGGGAAGATAGGAGTACATACAGATAGCGCATGGAGAGTAAAGAAAAACGATCCAAACCTTCCGGCAAAAGCAATGAGACAAACGCAGTGGTCAGATGAGGCAAAGCGGGAATTCGACCCGCACACTAGGACTCTTCCGTATTTTTGGCTGGATGATTGGCTCCAAAAGTATACTAGATTAGAGCAGGAAGGGGCGAAATGAAGTTATATGTTGTTGGACGGGAAAGCTGTTGCAGCCTCTATTGACTCACGTACAGCTCAGTGGGGATCAATACTAAAAGAGCTCGGTGTCGTTCCGTCTCTTGCAATCGTAAGCGTCGGAGATAACGATAAAAACGGCGCGTATGAACGATCTATCATAAAGAAGTGCGAAAAGATCGGGGTAAGAACGCTGCGATATAAGTGTCCGGAGTCGTTGAGCGGTGATCAATTCAAGAATTTGCTTGGTAATATTCGCGAAGACGGGTGCATAGTCATGCGGCCATTGCCGAGCCATCTTGACAAGCCAGAAATCTATTCGTGCATCAGACCGGACCAAGATGTAGATGGTATCACCGATGCGTCATTGGCCTGGGTGTTTACCGGTAGAGGAGTTGGCTTTCCGCCGTGTACTGCACAAAGCTGCATGGAACTGCTTTCGTACTACGGGATGGGTCTAAGCGGGAAACGGGTGAGCATTATTGGGAGAAGCCTCGTAGTTGGCAAGCCGCTCGCAGTGATGATGGACCGGGAGAACGCGACAGTTACGCTATGCCATTCAAAAACAAATAACCTGGAACAGATCTGCAAAGAGTCCGACATTATTGTTTCGGCCGTTGGAAAACCCGGGTTTTTACCGCTGGACTGTTTTCGTGATGGGCAAATCGTCTTGGATGTCGGCATCAGCTATGACAACAACGGGAAGATTTGCGGCGATATCGACTTCGCGGCGATCGAAAACCGGGTCGCGGGGATAACACCAGTCCCTGGTGGGATAGGCGCAGTCACGACCTCCGTACTTATGAGTCATGTTGTTGAAGCGGCCAAAAAGAGAGTGATGAAAGGTTAATCTCGTATCTTGACAAATGTTATATTGATGTTATAATTATATCATCAATCAAACAAAGGAGTGTTACTATGAAGCATTACCCTCCGTCTTCGCAGCAGAGAGCCTTCGCAAATGACTATGGCTGTGCTTCTGGCACTATCGGTCTCAAAGTGCTCGAACGCCCTAAGTGGAGTAGTGTTGTCAGCGCCACTATTATTGAGCACTCTTCCAGCGGATATGTGTCCTTTGTCCAGTGGCTTGACCGTGATGGTTATTGTTTGTTCTCCACCTCGTTCTTCACATTGCTGGATGGCCATCGGGAACCAATCTACGTCCCGCTCATAGGAGAAGTCATCCATTATGGTCCGGGTGGTGAAGAACTCAGCCGTGACCGTGAACTGTATTTCAAAGGGGTGCCAAGATGACGAGTCGTGAAGCCTATATTCTCGGTTGGGTGTTCGGGCAGTATGCCCGCGCCATGCCGGACTACGTTACGCCGGGCATTTACAACAACGCAATGAACATTCCCGGTCAAGCGTGGACGCAAGCATCTATTGAGGCCAGTCGCCGCAAGGGTGCGTGGGAAAAGTTAAATCACGACGCTATTGGAGACGCGGTCACAGAAATCGATCCAGACCACATCACAGACCGGATGAACGCCTATCTGCAAAGTCAATGGTCAGTCGGTTACTTCCACGCGCTTGCTGGCGCTCCGTTGTCTCCCTCAATAGACATTAAGGCGATCCGCAAGGAGCGTGGTATGACGCAGTCTCAGTTCGCCGAAGCGCTCGGCGTCTCCGCCGTCACTGTTGCCCGGTGGGAGACCGGAGCATCAAAGCCTAGCGATGCCAACCTCGTTAAAATCAGGGAAGTGTTCAAATGACCGGTTACCAGCAGGCCATTCTAATTGCCCTCGGCAGTCAACTCGGCAACCGTTATGCGGTTCGTAGCATTGACAAATATTACCCGGACGCTGTTCAGCCCCTCTTCGGAACAACCGTCTACTCCATTACGCCGAAGGGGAGGGATAAGCCTCAGTGGACGGTGAAATCATCTGCCGTCTCCCGCCCCTCGCTGGACGAAGTGGACGATTGGCAGGGCTTTTGCCGTGGGTGGATTGAGATTCACAGCAGTCTCACCCCGATCACGCAGTACCGCAGACGTAACGGTGTCAGAACGAAGACGCACGTCCCAGGTCTGCTCATCTACGGTCCGTACGATGTAGTAGAGACTCTGATGTTCCATCTTCCAGTCGTCCCAAAGCAGATTCGGTATTTGACTAACACTGTAGGTGGCGGCGCATATACAGGCACAACCTGTGAGCTACGCCTTCAGAAGCGGGAAACATCTGATGTCCTTGACTACATTGACGGCCTACCTCGGAACGAAGTAGTTTGGAAGCGATGGACGGATAAAATAGACCAAATTAATCACATGGATTAACATACACGCCCGGATGCACCCGGGCGTTTTCTTTTGCTGTATATTCGAATTGCATTGAACGAAAGAGGGGTTTAAGCGTGAAACTATCAGAGCTAAAGAGAGTTGTAGATTTTTCCGTTGGGCTCTGGCGCGATGAGAAAGATCCGGAAGTACTAATAACACTGGCTAATAATTCTATCGGTGGAAGGGCTGCGACTTCGGTTCAGCACGTCGGCATGGGGTTCGATTGGGAAAGTGGTCAGTTCAGGATCGAACCAGAACAACGTCTGTATCGAGAAGGGCGTACTTTAGAAGACCCCATTAAAACAATTGCATTTAAATACATCTATGACAAAAAGGTACGCGTTATTCATCATTGCCCAAAATGTGAAGCGGTCGTACAAAAGGGCGCAAAATTCTGCAGTCAGTGCGGGCAGCACATCTCAATCAATTCGGAGGTCAGCTACTCACACGATTACAGAACAAAATGAAAGTGAGGATTGAAGATGCAAGCGACAAAGATGTGGTTGAAGTTGTAAGGTGCATGGATTGCGTAAATGGATGTCCTCAGACCTTGCCGGACGGCAGGAAAGTTGTTGTTTGCACGAACGTATTTGCCTTTGCAGATGTGGGACATGAGCCTGATTTTTATTGCAAAGAAGGGGAAAACAAATGATTGAACTTGAAAAGCCTAGATGGTGTGATGTGAGTTGTAACGTCTGCCACTCAAAAAAAAAATGATGTTGTGGAAATCACTTTCCGAAGCAATATAAACGGGAGCGGGCAAGCGGTTAATCTTTGCGCTGATTGCAGGAACGAACTAGAGGGAATGATTGAGCTGTATAAACTCCGACAGAAGGGGGACGTAAGCAACGAAGAAAATAAACACTGGAAGCAAGACAATGACGGTGCGAGAATCATTGCAGATGTTTTGACAAGTCAGTATGAATTATGGAAAACAGCTTGTAATGAATATATTATTGGCGAGGCAAATGAAGAGAAATTAGAAAAATGCTTTGGTGGTGATGACAAGTGAATCTATTCGTTTTAATCATACTGTCCGGTGCGTTATGTTGGGAGTGCTGTAAGGTTGCTGAATTGATTATGAAAAAATCAGAATCCATTGCTGGTATCATGGCATGTATTTTGTTTGTGTTTGTGGCTACTGTTTTTGGACTTGGTTGCGTTGGCGGGTGGTTCTACGGCCTCTATCGTCTGGCCGTTGCGTTTACGGGGGTGTGAGTATGAGTGTGCTGATAAAGGGCATGGATTTGCCGGAGAGTTGCGATAAGTGCAAGCTTAGAAGCGGAAGCTTTAGAACAATGTGCAACGTGTTGAATACATACATCGATGTTGGGACCAGATCCGACCCGAAAGAGAACCGGGACGACAGGTGTCCGCTGGTAGAGATAACCACACCGCATGGCAGATTAATTGATGTTGACGCGTTACTCATAAAAGCAAAACAAAAATTAGAGAAAGACAAACTAGAGTACGAACCGAACAGCGTGGAACGGTTTGTTCTAGAGCTTACCTATCAGATTTTCGTAGACTCCTTGGCAGAACAAGAAGCGCCAGTCGTGCTGGAAGCGGAGGTATGACAATGATTGACTGCGTCACCCGCCGCTCCGTAATGGAACTGGTGCAATTTATGCCGGCTAAAGGCGGACCAATCGGCGTGGTGCCGACAAAGGCTATTTTGCGGATTCCAGCAGCCGATGTGCGGCCGGTGGTGAGGGGGCGGTGGGTCTGGGATCCTGATGGCCTGGACTGGGGGCTTGGCTGCTGGATCTGCAATCAGTGCCACAGCCGCAACGCAAACATACCGGCCGAGATGGATATACAACCGCTTGACTGGACTGGTAGTAAGTTCTGCCCTGAGTGCGGGGCAGACATGCGAGCGCCCGCAAAATTGAAGTAAGATTTGATAAGTGGTATAGATGGATAGTTTCTAATTAGCACTTTTAGTATGTAAAATAATTTGATATCCTGTAGAGAGGAGTGGTGTTATGCAGGATCGGGTTTCTATCTCAAATGGGAATAGTAAGATGGGGAAAATCGCGAGTGTCTCATTGCCAGCGTGGACTACATGTAAGAGATGTGGATGTTGGGGAAAATGTTACGCAAAGAAGCTGGAGAGGATCAGGCCATCAGTTCGAAATGCTTACGAAAGAAACCTAAGCATCCTGCAAAACGCGCCCGATACATACTGGCGAGAGGTTGAAGCGGCGATTATGACAAGCCGGTTTTTCCGGTTTCATGTCTCCGGTGACATCCCAGACAAAGAATATCTGAATAGAATGTTGGACCTGGCAGAGCGAAATCAACACTGCCAGATTCTTTGTTTTACCAAGAAGTTTGAGCTTGTGAACGAGGTGCTAGATGAAGGACGTGTAATCCCTTCTAATCTGCACCTGCTTTTTAGTGCGTGGCGAGATCTCCTAATGGACAACCC
>Ga0326511_10000482_pt1 | contig 34937 bp, 36 predicted proteins | sample 0_2496_0518_D_FD_203701 | JGI IMG/M metagenome (GOLD analysis project Ga0326511, IMG submission 203701) | Bovine rumen microbial communities from UC Davis, California, United States - 0_2496_0518 | ecosystem: Host-associated > Mammals > Digestive system > Stomach > Rumen | place: USA...
ATTTTCCGCGATGGACATCAGTTTGACACCCTGTGTATTGCGGCTGATCACCGACACCTCATCGACCGTCGTGCGGATCACAATGCCGTCTGTCGTAATCAGCATGAGTTCCTGATTCGGATGAACAGCTTTGACACCGACGACTTCGCCCGTCTTCTCCGTGACCTTCATATTGATGAGACCCTTACCGCCGCGCGCCTGCGGACGATAATCCTCAACCGGCGTACGTTTGCCGTAGCCGCCTGCCGTAACCGTGAGAACCTGCGCGTTATGGTGCAGCACATCCATGCCGATGACTTCATCGTCATCCTGCAGGCTGATGCCTTTGACACCGCGGGCATTACGGCCCATCGGACGAACATCCTCCTCGCGGAATGCGATTGCCTTGCCCTGCTTCGTCGCGAGCATCAGATAGCTTTCGCCGTCCGTAAACTTGACGCCGATAAGTTCATCGTCATCCGCAAGATTCAGGGCAATCAGGCCTGTCTTGCGCATTGAGCTGAATTCCGAAAGTCCCGTCTTCTTGACAATACCTTTACGCGTTGCCATGAAGAGGAAGCGGTCCGGACGGAATTCACGAACCTGAATGACGGCCGTAATCTTTTCGTCTGCATCAAGCTGCAGGAGATTGATGATCGCCGTTCCCTTGGCCTGACGGCTCGCCTCGGCGATTTCGTAAGCCTTGAGATAGAAGACGCGGCCGCGGCTCGTAAAGAAGAGGATCGTCTGATGCGTCGTCGTGACGAGCATATTCTCGACGAAATCCGTTTCCTTCGTCGTCATGCCTTTGATGCCTTTGCCGCCGCGGTTCTGCTTGCGGTATGTCGTCAGCGGCATGCGCTTGATGTAGTTGTTGTGCGTCATCGTGATGACAACGTCTTCGTCGGCGATCAGGTCTTCGACATTGAGCTCTGACGTGTCAACCGTGATACGCGTGCGGCGTTCGTCGCCGAATTTTTCCTTGACCTGAGTGAGTTCGTCGCAGATGATCGCCTTGATGCGGTTTTCGTCGGCGAGAATGGCCTTGTAATCTTCGATCGCTTTGAGCACTTCCTGATACTCTTCTTCAATCTTGTCGCGCTCGAGTCCCGTGAGGCGCTGCAGACGCAAATCGAGGATGGCCTGGGCCTGTTTCTCGCTGAGTTTGAACCCTTCCATGAGAGCGGCACGCGCAATATCGGTCGTACGGCTCTCGCGAATCGTCGTAATGACGGCATCGAGATGATCGAGGGCGATCGTCAAACCTTCGAGGATATGAGCGCGGGCTTCGGCTTTTTTGAGTTCGTACTGCGTCCGGCGCGTGATGACGTCTTCCTGATGCGCGATATAGTACGAAAGCACTTCCTTGAGATTCAGGATGCGCGGACGGCCGTCGGCGAGTGCCAGCATGATCGTACCGAAGCTGTCCTGAAGCTGCGTGTGTTTGTAGAGCTGGTTGAGCGTGACATTTGCGTTGACGTCACGGCGCAGTTCGACGACGATACGCATGCCGTTGCGGTCCGACTCGTCGCGCAGGTCCGTAATGCCTTCGATCTGTTTGTCACGGACGAGCGACGCGATTTTCTCGATAAGACGTGCCTTATTGACCTGATACGGCAGCTCCGTCACAATAATGCGGGACTTGCCGTTTGACATGGTCTCGATATGGGCTTTGGCGCGCATTTTGATGACGCCGCGTCCCGTACGGTATGCTTCTTCGATACCCGTATGGCCGAGAACGAGTCCGCCTGTCGGGAAATCCGGTCCTTTGATGATCTGCATGAGATCGTCGATCGTCGCTTCCGGATTTTTGATGAGCATCAAGGTCGCGTCAATGACTTCGCACATATTATGCGGCGGGATATTCGTCGCCATGCCGACGGCGATACCCGACGTACCGTTGACGAGCAGCTGCGGGAATTTGGACGGCAAAACCGTCGGTTCCTTCAGCGACTCATCGTAGTTCGGACGGAATTCGACGGTCTCTTTCTCGATATCCTGCAGCATAAGTTCGGCAATTTTTGACATACGGACTTCCGTATAACGCATAGCTGCCGGGGGATCGCCGTCGACGGAACCGAAGTTGCCGTGACCGTCAGCGAGCATATAACGCATGGAAAAATCCTGCGCCATGCGGACAATCGCATCGTAAACGGAGCTATCGCCGTGCGGATGATATTTACCGAGGACTTCACCGACGATACGCGCCGACTTTTTATAGGGCTTATTGGATCCCATGCCGGCTTCCTGCATCGCATATAGAATGCGGCGGTGTACCGGTTTCAATCCGTCCCGGACATCCGGAAGCGCACGCGAGACAATAACGCTCATCGCATAGTCGATGTAGCAGTCTTTCATCTCATGTTCCAGATTGACCGGAATGACTTTTCCCTCTCCAAAATCCACAATCTCACCTCAAAACTTTCGAATCATTTGTGAAAAAAAAATTTCCAGCTGAGCTGGAAATGATGTATCCATTCAAATTATATTTTATCATTTTTTGACGGAAAAGTCCACGAATGACGGCATAGGAGGACGTTTTTGCCTCCCTGACGTCGGTTATTGACGCCCGATGACCCGATCGTAGAGATATCCCTCACGGACGCCGGAATCGCTGTACGTGATCGTCTGACAACCGAAAATCCGCATGAGAACATCCGCGATAATAAGCCCCGGAATGACCGTATGCATGCGGTCCGGAACAGCGCGCATCAAATGACAGGTCTGTTCTTCCGTCAGTGGTATGTCACCCGAAAAATCCGCAATAAGGCGGCGGAGTTTGCCGGCTTCGAGGTGTTTATTGACGGGATCTACACCGAACAGGCCGTTATAAAGAGCCGTCGCGCCTTTAAACGTGCCGCCGATGCCCGCAATGGCATTCGCCTTCATCCCGCGCAGCCATTTGACGCTGCCGAGAGCCTGTTTGGCTTCTTCGCGCATCGCTTCACATTCCTTTGACGTGGGCAGAAGATCCGTGACATGACGCGTACGCAGCGCGAGCGACCCGAGCGGAACGCTGACTTTATGCGCGATACTCCGGCCTTTGTAATGGACGATTTCCGTGCTCGCGCCGCCGATATCGACGAGAATGCCTTCATCGGCGTGCAGGTCATGGGCAGCGCCGACAAAGTCAAACACGGCTTCTTCGTCACCGCTGATGACACGCACCTGAAGTCCCGTGCCCGCGTTGATCGCGGCGATTGCCTCGCGGCTGTTTTTCGCATTACGCAGAGCCGCGGTCGTAAAGACGACGATATTGTCAATGGACAGCCAATGCAGGAACTCTTTGAATTCCTTCAGGATCGTAATCGTCTTGTCGATGCCGGCCTGCTGCATGACGCCGTCTTTGACATAGGCCGCAAGTCCCACTGTGTGCTTTTTCTTCATGAGCATCTCCAGCGAGTCGCCCCGAATCTGATAAACGGCCATACGGATCGTATTCGAGCCGATGTCAATGATTCCGTAAAGCATAACAACCGCCCCTTATTGTTGACGTGTCCAATTAACGTTTCAGGCCGGTACCCGTGACCGGAACGATGACGTTGTAGTTATCCGGCTTGCCGTCTTTGAAATAGTCCATGGCGCCGGCGAGAGCCGCAGCAGCCGTCAAGTCAGCGTCAATGCCTTTCTTGCCGAGCATCTTGCGGCAGCGCAGAATGTCGACATCCTCGACCGTAATGACATCGCCCTGCGATGCATGCAGGACATTCAGCATGTCATTCAGACGTTTCGGTTCAGCGATGCGGATGGATTCGGCAATCGTCATCTTCTTCGGCTGCGGTTCCGTTCCGTGGAATGCCTCATAAAGCGGTGCACATTTCGAGCTCTGAACGGCAACGAGATGCGGCATACGACCGATTTCGAGGAACCCTAGGAACAGTCCGAGCAGCATCGTGCCGTTGCCGACCGGGATAAAGATATAATCCGGTACTTTATTGCCGAGCTGTTTGTAGATTTCGCCGGCCATCGACTTGACGCCTTCCGCAAACAGCGGATTATAGACGTGGGACGCATAATAGGCATCGCCGAGATTCTGTTTGACGGCGGCACAGGCATTGGCACGACCGTTTGCAACTTTGACGACTTTGGCGCCGTACATCTCGATCTGTTTGACAAGTTCCTGAGAAATGTCATCCGGTACATAAATCGTGCAGTCAATATCGGCTGCAGCCGCATATGCCGCAACGGAAGCACCGGCATTGCCCGCCGAGTCCATGGCGATTTTCGTAACGCCGTGATATTTGAGCTCATTGATCATGCGGTAAGAACCGCGGTCCTTAAACGAGCCCGTCGGCTGACGATCTTCCATTTTCAGCAAAATCTGCAGACCGTTCGCGTCAAACGGCAGGATCGGCGTCTCATGTTCCCCGAGCGTTACGCCCGTAACATATTCTTCACCCGGATCTTTATAGACGCGGAACAGGCCGCCGCATTCGCACTGATACGAATGGGTATTCAACGGGTATTTTTTCTTACATTTTTCACAATAGAAGTACATAAATAAACCTTCTTCCTTGTTGTTGTCTATTACTTCGTTCTAAAGCATCGGAATTGCAACTTAATTTATCTATTCGCCACGCAGGGAACAAATACCTTTTCTCGTCGGAAGTTTTTATGGGATTTATTGACAGATTTGTCAAAAATTTGACAGCTGTTGACGTCAAAATACCGTTTCATCATTGCAATTTTCTGTTAAATAACGTATAATGAGTATGGGAGAGAGGTTAGTTTTATAACCTCCGGCAGAAGGTATAGAGGCGGCAAAGGCGGGAACGTTCGGTAGTTCCCGTTTTTGTTTTCCTTCCCTCGAGAATAATCAGAAAATTTTGTGTTTATTGGTGTCGAAGTCCACAACTGCAAAAAGGAGAAACACACATTTATGGACAATCGAATCTACGCCTTAGTCGGACCGCACGCGTCCGGCAAGACGGCCTTAGCTGCGAAGATGAGCGAACTCGGTATTCCGATCCTGTCACTTGACACCTGCCTGAATGATCTCCCGGAGGGACGGGAAACAAGCCCTGCCTGCTGTGTCAGCCGTCAGGAATTCGGAAATCGTCAGTATCTCATGACGTACACGTATCACGGTATCACGTTCGGTATTCGCCAGCAGGAAACGCTTCAGGCTCTCGATGAGAATCCGACGAGCATTATGCTCATCGATTTGCCGGCTCTGCCTGCCCTGAAAGAGCTCCTCGGCGAACGACTTGTAACGATTTTCCTCATGGTGGACTATGATGTCCAGATCCAGCGCATGTTGAAGATGGGTGCCGATTATGAGACGATTCGTCAGCAGCTGCAGGATGATCACGACGGCGGCGACGTCGACGGCTGGAAACTCACAGACTGTGTCATTAAGAACACAGGCAGCCTTGACGATGCCGCAAACCAGCTCCTCGCGATCATGCACTGCGAAAAACGATTGAATTGATTTCCCCCTGAGCGGGGTAATATAAAAGACCTGCCTCTTGGCAGGTCTCTTTTTATATACGGATATTGCGGATAAATAAGGGAGATCGGGGGGAGCGGTGTTTCCCTTGCTGATCTTCCCAGAAACGTAACATAACGATAAAGAAGAGGGGCAGGGGTGTTTTCCCTCAGAATGTCAAGGTCAATTCCTATTTCATTTCCCGATCTCCGCAGCCTGATGGCGCAGGCGGGCGATGCGTTCGGCCGTGTCAGGGTGCGTGCTGAAGAGGTTCGCGAGCGTTTTGCCGGCGCCTTCGAGCGGGTTGACGATGAAGAGATTGGACGTCTGCGGCGTGGCCTGACGCATCGGCTGTGCGTGCATCGCGTAGTATTCGATTTTTTCAAGCGCGTCGGCGAGATAGTTCGGATTGCCGCAGATTTCGCCGCCGCCTTTATCCGCCTCGTATTCGCGCGAACGGGAGATGGCAAGCTGGATGATCGAAGCGGCGATCGGCGCGATGAGGGCCATCGCAAGGGACGCGATCGGATTGCCGCCTTCGTCGTCACTGTTGCCGAAAATGGCCGAGAACTGCAGAATATTGGCGATCCACGAAATCATGGTTGCCATCGTTGACGCGATCGTTGACGTCAAAATATCGCGGTTTTTGACGTGCGTGAGCTCGTGGCCGAGGACGCCCGAAAGTTCCTGATACGTCAAAACGCGCATAATGCCCGTCGTGACAACGACGGCGGCGTGTTCCGGGTTGCGTCCCGTCGCAAATGCGTTCGGAACATCCGAGTCGACAATGGCGACTTTCGGCATCGGCAGCCCCGCACGCTGGGCAAGGCTTTCCACGAGTCCGTAAAGCTCCGGAGCCTGTTCGCGCTCTAAAGGCTCGGCACCGTAAGCCTTGAGAACCATTTTGTCACAGTTCCAATACGTAAAGAAATTCATGCCGACGGCAATGACGAGCATAAACGTCGCGCCGGTCGAACCGGCGACAAATCCGCCGATGGCTACCATGAGGCCCATTAACAAGGCCATGAGGACAGCTGTTTTAAACGTGTTCATTTTAAAAAACCTCCTAAAGAGAATCCATTCGGATTAATCGGCGCTTTTCCGGCGCTTGTAGAGAATGCCGAAACCGACGACGAGGGCAACGTAGCCGATTTTGAGGGCGAGTGCGTACGGTTCCGCGCTGCCTCCGAGCGTCGGATCCGTCGTCATGAGTTCCGCGGCCGTATAGCCGAGAATGGCGCCGCCCACGTAGACGAGAGCCGGGATTTTCAGCATGATGAGCAGGAAGAACTGCGCACCGCAGAGTACGATCGGAATGCTGACCATGAGACCGCAGATAATCAGACTCCATTTGCCGTCCGGTACCGTATTGGCGACACCGGCAAGTGCGAGAATGTTATCGAGACTCATGATAAAATCCGCAATGATGATCGTGCGGATCGCCGATCCGAGTGTTTTCGGCTGCTTTTGTTCCTTATCGCTGCCTCCGCCGCCCGGATCTTCCGATACGAGCTTCATCGCGATCGCAAGCAGCAAAAAGCCGCCGATGAACTTCAGATACGGCGCGGCGAGCAGTCCCGTCGCAAACAGCGTACAGCTGATGCGGACGAAAACGGCGCCGAGTCCGCCGATGATAACCGCTTTTTGACGGCTTTCCGGCGGCAGACTGTGACTCGCGAGAGCAATCATGACGGCGTTATCCCCGGAAAGCAGCAGATCGAGAAGCAAAATTCCCGAAAGAGCCGCCCACCATTCCGGCGAGAACATGCCGGCAAGGAATGATTCCAACGCAATTCCTCCTTCAATCGCTAGAGATACGAAAAGACCCTGCCCCGACAAAGCAGTGTTCACTTCATCGGGACAAGGTCTTGCTTACATCATCTGTCGGCCGTACCGGGATTGACATCCGTTCTGACGATATCCGGCCGTTCAGCTACTCCCCTTGTCGAGAGCATCTCTATATGCGTATTATACTATACCTTTGACTCGTTGGCAAGACATCAGTGAATACCGTATGACGTACGGTATTCCATGTTGATCTCGCGGATCTCTTTTTCGCCTTCGATATACGGCTCGTACATCTCCCACGGGTCAAGTCCGCCCGAACATCCCATGCAGTTGTCGCACGCTCCCGTGCAGTGCAGGGAACGACGGACAATGGCGATGCGCTGTTCGCGTGTCGTGTCTTTGATTAAGTAACTTTTCGGTTCTTTCACGGCTGACACCTTCTTTCTCTGTGTACCGTGTTTTGACGTCAAATATCGAGGTTGCGGACGAGTTTGGCGTTCTCCTCGATGAAACGGCGGCGCGGTTCGACTTTGTCGCCCATGAGGATCGTAAAGAGTTCGTCGGCTTCTTCCGCATCTTCCATGCGGACACGCAGCATCGTGCGTCCCTCGGGATCCATCGTCGTTTCCCAAAGCTGATCCGGATTCATCTCGCCGAGACCTTTGTAGCGCTGAACCGTCGCGCCGTCACGGCCGACTTCGTCGAGTTTCTGCTGCAGTTCGTCATCGCTGTACGTATAGTAATGTTTTTTACCTTTGCGGATGAGATAGAGAGGCGGCTGGGCGATGTAGACATGGCCCTGCTCGACGAGCGGTTTCATGTAGCGGTAAAGGAATGTCAGGAGCAGCGTACGGATATGCGCACCGTCGACATCGGCATCGGTCATGATGATGATCTTGTCATAACGGCGTTTCGTGATGTCAAAGTCATCGCTGATGCCTGTACCGAATGCCGTGATCATCGTGCGAATCTCGGCATTGGCGAAAACCTTGTCGAGACGGGCCTTTTCGACGTTCAAAATCTTGCCGCGGAGAGGCAGGATCGCCTGGAATCGGCGGTCACGGCCCTGTTTTGCCGAACCGCCTGCAGAATCGCCCTCGACGAGGTAGATTTCGCACTGTTCCGGATCGCGGACGGAGCAGTCGGCGAGTTTGCCCGGCAGGCCCGTTCCTTCGAGCGCGTTCTTGCGGCGCGTGAGTTCGCGCGCCTTGCGGGCGGCTTCACGCGCACGGGATGCCATGCGCGCCTTTTCGACGATCTGTTTCGTGATAGCCGGATTTTCCTCGAAATACTCCGAGAGACCTTCCGTCACGACCGAATCGACGATGCCGCGCACTTCCGAGTTGCCGAGTTTCGTCTTCGTCTGACCTTCGAACTGCGGCTCGCGGATCTTGAGGCTGATCACGGCCGTAAGTCCCTCGCGGACGTCATCGCCCGAGAGTTTCGGATCCTTATCCTTCAAAACGCCCTGCTTCTTCGCAAAGTCATTGGCCGCACGCGTCAACGCGATTTTGAAACCGGCGAGATGCGTACCGCCTTCTTCCGTGTTGATATTGTTGACGAAACTGTAGATATTTTCCTGGTAGCTGTCATTGTACTGCAGCGCAATTTCGACCATCGTGTCGTCTTTCTGCGCGTTGAAGTAAATCGGCGTCGGATTGATGACTTCTTTGTTGCGGTTGAGATGCTCGACAAACGAGCTGATGCCGCCGTCATAATGGAACAGTTCGTCTTTGCCGTCGCGTTCGTCAATGAGGCGGATCGTAATGCCGTGGTTGAGGAAGGCAAGCTCGCGCAGACGGTGTTTGAGTGTGTCAAAACTGTAAACCGTCGTCGTAAAGATCTCCGGATCCGGGCAGAAATGGACTTTCGTCCCGGTTTCCTCGGTGTCACCGATAATATGCATCGGTTCCGTCGTGACGCCGCGTTCAAACGCGATCGCGTAAATATGACCGTCACGTTTGACGGCAACCTGCATCGAAGACGACAGGGCATTGACGACGGAAACGCCGACACCGTGCAGGCCGCCCGAAACTTTATACCCTTCGCCGCCGAATTTACCGCCGGCATGAAGGACCGTCAAAACAACTTCGACGGCCGGTTTTCCGCTTTCGTGCATGTCAACGGGGATACCGCGTCCGTTGTCAACGACGGTAATACTGTCATCTTTGCCGATTGTGACTTCGATATGATCGCAGTAACCCGCAAGCGCTTCGTCGATCGCGTTGTCAACGACTTCGTAGACGAGATGATGCAGACCGCGCTCCGACGTACTGCCGATATACATACCCGGACGTTTGCGGACGGCTTCGAGTCCTTCGAGGATCTGGATCTGATCCGCGCCGTAATCGGCGTCAACCGCCGTCACTGCGGCGCTCTGCTCGTCCGTATGAATCTCGACGTCGGACGTGTCAAGTTCCGCGTCCTCCAGTTCGAGTTCAATTTCCTCGTTTTGCTTGGCAACCGCCGCGGCTCTTTTCTCTTCCTGCGTCTGCCCGTCTTCGGTTCCTGCCGCCGTCAGCGGCACATTCTTGACTTTATCATCCATACGTTTCAGTCGTTCCTTTCTGCTTCCAATCGCGGCGGCTTACTGCCGCAGTTTCCTGCCGAGGCGTGTAAATAATCCGGCGCGGCGGTACAGGGTCACCGGCGCGATGCAGGAAAAGTAAATCGCATCTGACGTCACGACAACCGCCTTGACCGGCTGTTCCCGGTCTTCCGGGTAAATCATACGGGATTGACGTTCCGTCAGGTAACGCCGGTTTTCCCCCGACCGGAACAGGTTATAATCGTATATACCTAAAATTTCTTCTTCGCGTACGGAAATGCCGTTTCCCAGATGAAGAAACATCAATTTCCCTTCTTTCTGTGCCTGCCGATGACATCATAGCGTTTCGGCGTCCGGTAATCCCGCGGACGATGCAGGTCAAAACGCAGACGATATAACGCGCGTCTGACATTTTCATCCGTCAACTCTCCCGGCGGGATGCAGCGGTAAAGCATGACCAGGGTCTTCGCGTCGAGGCTCGTCGTGTCATTGACGTCAACTTTTGCGGCGAGCTGCTGCACGAGAATTGCCCGCTGTTCGTTGAGCATGGACGGCGTACATTCCGGAACATATGTGCGAACTTCATTGCAGTGCGCCCAAGGAATATCCCGCAAAACGGCGCGGATACGACTGCGAAGTTCCGCGTGTCTCGCGCGTCGGCAGGCGGGACAAAAGACCGTTCCGGGCTCTGTCATCGTGCCGCAGCGCTGACACGGCTGCCAGTTTTCCTGTTCCTGCCAGCGTTTCATTTTTTTTCGTCCGAGGGACACTTTCATGACGGCACGCTCGAGATCCGCGTCAAAGGCAAACCGTTTGCCGTCATCCCTTGCCTGACGGATTTCCGCATCCGTCAAAACCGTCTGCTTCCGCGCTGCCGTTTTTTTCCGTTCCGCCGCGGCTGTTTGCCCGCGCTTTGTCTCCGCTTCTTCACGCCAATCCCGCAGTTCGCGGAATGACACGAAACGGATCTCACGGATCAGTTTTTGACCCGCAAACGTATTGACTTTACTGACGAGCTGCGGCATGAGCATCCTCGCTTCATTCTGCCAGACGGATTCATAGCAGGAAAGATAGAGTACATCCCGTTCGACCTTGACGGCGCGGACGTGACGCGCAAAATCTTTCCCGACGATATCGCGCCAATGCCAAACGGCCCAGTTCTCGTAGTATTTCTGCGCAATCTCGGGGCCGAGATTGCGGATTGCTTTCGGTATGAGTGTATCGGGCTTCTCAAATCCCGGCGTGCGTTTTGCCATCGTTTACCCCTGTTTTTCAACCGTACCGGCTTTGACGAGGAACACCGTCCCCGTCTGGCGCGGCGGGAAGTATGCGCGGTCTGCCGCCGTAATAATCGTCTGGATCCGCTCCCGGCCGATAAAAGCCAAAAGTTGACGGCGGCGCGACGCGTCAAGCTCGCTCATGACGTCATCGAGAAGCAGCACCGGGTATTCGCCCGTTTCCGCGCGCAGAAACTCAAGTTCCGCGAGTTTCAGCGAGAGCACGCCGGTACGCTGCTGCCCCTGTGAGCCGAACGAGCGCAGATTGACACCGTTGACCGAAAACACGAGGTCATCGTGATGCGGTCCCGTTCCCGTCGTCCCGCGCAGAATATCCCGTTCCCGCGTTTGCGTCAATACTTTATTATACCATGCGGCGTAATTTTTAGCCACATCGGACGATTTTGCCGTATCGCCCTCAACGCCCGCAATGTCGTAGTCGACGGCAAGGTTTTCGAGACTCCCCGACAGACGCCGCTGCATGAGATTGGCGAGCATACTGAGACGCGAAACGGCCTCGAGACGTTTTTTGACAATCCGCTCCGCGCTGACAGCCATTTGATCGTCCCAGAGCGCCAGCATATCCGTCCGCGCCTGACGTTCGCGGATTTTCTTGAGGAGAGCGTTTCGCTGGTTTAAGAGACGCTGAAACACCAGCAGTTCATGATAATACGCGGGACTCGCCTGAGAAATCTCGCCGTCGAGGAAGCGCCGTCTGCCGACGGGAGCGCCCTTGATGAGCATGAGATCTTCCGGCGAAAAGAGTACGGTATTGAGATGCCCCAGCAGATCTTTCGGGCGTACACCCTGACCGTTAACGAGAATGCGCCGACGCTCGCCGCGTCCGAAACGGAACTCGATCGTATTTTCGACGCCGAGGCGCATGACCGTCAATTTGACATCGGCGCCCGGCTGATCCCAGCGGATGAGATCCGTATCCGTATGCGTCCGGTGCGAACGTCCCAGTGACGCATAGAAAACAGCCTCGAGGATATTCGTCTTTCCTTGGGCATTTTGTCCTAAGAATAAATTAATTTCCGGAGAAAACTCCAGTTCGAGTTCCGGATAATTTCGAAAATCTTTCAGAATTAAAGAACGAACATACATTCTTTATCCCTTTACTTTCACCTGATAGGACCCGAGTCCCTTGACTGTAATGACGTCGCCGTCGTGCAGGCGGCGTCTGCGTGCCGATTCCTTTTCGCCGTTGCGGTAAACGAGGCCTTCGGCGATGAGCGCCTTGACTTCGCCGCCCGAGGCGGTTGCGCCGGCCCATTTGAGGAACTGGTCAAGCTGGATTTCTTCCGTGTCAATCGTGACGATTTCCGGTGTTTCGTTCATCGTTTATCCTCCTCAGTTCTGCGTACGTACCGGCGTAGCGACATAAAGGAATGTCGGATCTCCGTCATCGCGGATCAGGACCGGCGACAGAGGACGGTCGAGTCCGATGCGGCACTGCTTACTTTCGATGACATGAAGGGCGTCGTTGATATAAAGCGCATTGAACGCAATGTTGAGTTCCGGGCCTTCGATCGAAGCCGGGACGCTCTCCTCGGCGTTGCCGACTTCCGGATTGTTCGACGAAATGTGGATCTGATTGTCTGCAAACTGCAGGCGGATGATGTTGTACTCGCCGGAACGGGAAATGAGGGAGACGCGGTCAACGGCTGCGGCAAATGCCTGCGTGTCGACAACGGCGCTTGTCGGCAGATTCTGCGGAATGACGCGCTGATAGTTCGGGAACGAACCCTCGATGAGACGCGACGTCAGATAGAGATTGTCAAACTCGAAACTGATCTGGTTCAGCGAGCACGTCACCGTGACATCTGTCGGGATTTCCGACGTCATATAGTGGAGCAGGTCATTTAAGAACTTGCCCGGAACGATGACGTTGATCTGGCCGATTTCCGTGTCAAACGTTTCCGTGCGGACAGCAAGACGGTGCGTGTTCGTCGCCGCCATCGTGAGTTTCGTATGGTCAAACTGCAGCGAGCAGCCCGTGAAAACGGGGCGGGATTCGTCTTTCGAGCAGGCAAAAACGGTTTTGCGGATCAGCGTACGGAGGATATTGTCTTTCGTCGTGAACGAAAGCGTACCTTCGAGCCGGTGAATGACCGGAAATTCCGCCGGATTCATACGCAGCAAGGTGAAGTTTGCCGGACCCGACTGGATATGAACGGTGTTTTCGTCGTTGTTGACGGTCAGAATGACACGGTCTGCCGGCAGTTTACGGATCATTTCCTGAAAATATCGTCCGGAAACGACAACCTGTCCTTCTTCTTCGATTTCGGCCGGAATACGGCTGATGAAGCCCGTTTCATAGTTGGTTGCCTGCAGTTCGAGCTGTCCGTTTTCGGCTTTGAGGTAAATACCGGAGAGAATGGGGGTCTGCGGTTTCCCGGCAATGGCTTTGGAAACGATGGCAACGGCACCGGTCAATTCGCTTTTCAGGCAGTTGATCTTCATGTGGGTCTTCCTTTCTGGTTTTAAGTCGTATATCTATATAATAAAAAATAGTCGTCGTAGTAGTAGGGGCTGTGGAAATGTGGATAAGGCGGGCGGTGCGGGAATATGCACACATTCCGGTTGTGGATAATGCCGTGCAAAGAGCGGGAGAAGTTATCCACAGAATTCACGGTGATAACCTCTCCCGCCCTTTATCCACATTTCATCCACGCGGTACTCCCAGACTTGTCCACACGGTTATACACGGGTCAGACTTTCTGGAGCCGCTCGATGAGTTCATTGATGATGGCATTGAGTTTCATGTCACGCTGACGCTCGCGCGTGATTTTGTCGTAGGCATGCAGAACCGTCGTATGGTCGCGTCCGCCGAAGAAGTTGCCGATCTGCGGCAGCGACGTATCCGTCAATTCGCGGCAGAGGTACATGGCGATTTGACGCGGATAAGCGATCGGACGCGAACGCTTCTTGGAATGCAGGTCCTCGATGCGGATTTTGAAGTACGACGAGACGATTTCCTGGATGACTTCGAGCGTGATTTCCCGCGTCTTGTTGTTCGGGAACACGTCTTTGAGCGCCTCGGCGACAAGTTCCGTCGTGACGGGACGGCCGATGAGTGACGCGTACGCGACGACACGCGTCAACGCGCCTTCGAGTTCACGGATGTTGCTGTCAATGCGGCTCGCGATATAGACGAGTACGTCATTCGGTACGCTGTAATGGTCAATCGTTGCCTTCTTGTTGAGGATCGCAATACGCGTTTCGAGATCCGGCGCCTGAATATCCGTGATGAGTCCCCATTCGAAGCGGGAACGCAGACGGTCTTCGAGTTTCTGCACTTCACGCGGCGGGCGGTCGGACGACAGAATGATCTGTTTCTGTGCGTCATGCAGCGTGTTAAACGTATGGAAAAATTCTTCCTGTGTACTTTGCTTGCCGGACAGGAACTGGATATCGTCGACGAGGAGAACGTCAATGCTGCGGTATTTTTGACGGAACAGTTCGGCCGTGCCTTCCTGGATGGAGCGGATGATTTCGTTCGTGAACTGTTCGCTTGACACGTAGAGGACGCGCATTTCCGGATGATTGTGCAGCACACGGTTGCCGATGGCATGCATCAAATGCGTTTTGCCGAGTCCGACGCCGCCGTAGATGAAGAACGGATTGTAGACTTTTCCCGGCGCTTCGGCGACGGCAAGCGCCGCTGCGTGGGCAAAGCGGTTCGAACTGCCCGTGACGAAGGAGTCAAAGGTATACTTCGGGTTCAGGGATGACGTGTCACCGGGCGTCACGATGTGCATATCTTTTGTGTCGCTGACGGTTGCGGCGTCTGACGGGTCAATGAGTGTTCCCTGCTGCGGTTTGACATGTTCCGGTTCTTCTTTCCGCAGTTCGGATTTCGGTGTCTTGTCTTTCGGCGCGGTTTCCTGTTCCGGTACAATCTGCAGGATAATCCGACGCGGCGATCCGACAACAGCGGCGACAGCGTCACGGATGATCGGGAGATAGCGCCCTTCGATCCAGTCGCGTTCAAAATCCGTTTTCGCGCCGAGGGTAAGCGCCGTTGACGTCAGGTCAAGCGGCTTTAGGGGGACGAGCCATTTCTTGCAGGCGGGCTCGGCCAGGGTTTCCCGAATCCTGGTCAGAACCTGTTCCCAAAAGGCCTGCAGTTCTGTCTGCTCCATGTGCAAAATCCTTTCTGAACGATGGGAGTGTCAAAGTATAGAAGAAAAAAATAATGTGCACAGGTGAAAATAGGTTATCCACATTATTATCCACAGCTGTGGATAACTTTGCCCGTTTCCCGCCGAGAGGCAAAGTGACGGGGAACGGGCGAATTCGACCTGACACGTTATCCGCAATGTAATCAACAATATCTTATCAGAATCAGGTAAAGTTATCAACAGGTTTTCCGTGGACAAGGCGGCACTGACGTCAAGTTATCCACCGAAAAGCGTCAATTGACGCGTCAAATACGCTTGACACCGGCAGGGGCGTAGGCTATAATTTGACATAGTTAAAATTCTGATACTATGCTCCGTACCTCGGGAGGGGGCGGACTTAGATAGATTGAAGGAGGTGCTTGATCGATGAAACAGACTTATCAGCCGAATAACCATTGGCGTAAACAGACGCACGGCTTCCGTGCACGCATGAAGACGAAAGGCGGTCGTCTCGTACTGAAGAGAAGACGCCAGCGCGGCAGAAAGAAGCTTTCGGCATAACGAGCGAGGTCACTGCGGTGGCCTTTTTTTACTATTTTAGGCGGGGAATGATTTAATGCTTACGTTACCGAGAAGCCGGATGCTGAAGCGGCGCGAGGATTTCCAGCGCGTTTATCATCTGGGACGTTCCTATGCCGGCCGTTACTTTGTTCTGTACGTTTTGGAAGATGACAGCCTTGGGGGCAAGGTTGGCTTTGCAGCGGGGAAAAAACTCGGCTGCGCCGTCGTGCGCAACCGCGTCAAACGATTGCTGCGTGAGAGTTACCGAAAAAATCAGGAATTCCTGCGTCCGGGTCTCGCGATTCTGCTCGTCGGCCGAAAAGCGGCGGTCAATGCCGTCGAATCGGATGTGGAGCGGAATTTCGTCCGTACGGCTCAGCGTGCGGGGATTTTTTCCTGAACATGTTAGGAAAGGAAAGCGGACCGGCATGGCAAAGAAAGTTCTGCTGATTCTGATCGCATTTTACCGCGGCTGTATTTCGCCGCTCTTTCCGCCGTCCTGCCGTTATATTCCGACGTGTTCGGAATACGCGCAGATTGCAATTCGGCGTTACGGCGCCTGGAAAGGCGGAAAAATGGCTGTCAAACGTATTCTGCGCTGCCATCCGTTTCATGAAGGCGGTTACGATCCGGTACCGTGAAGGCGGAATGACGACGATTCCGATGGTTCTTGTTACAAAGATTAGGATGTGAGTACACTTTGATCGAATTCTTTAGCACGCTGCTGCAGCCGATTCAGGATTTGCTGCACGTTGTCCTGGAACTCCTGTATACCGTCACCGACTCGGTCGGACTCGGCAGCTACGGACTCGCGATTATCCTGTTGACGATTGTCATCAAGATGATCCTGTATCCGTTGACGGTCAAACAGGTCAAGTCGATGAAGGCGATGCAGGAATTGTCGCCGAAAATGAAGAAACTGCAGGAGAAGTACAAGGATAAACCGCAGATCATGCAGCAGAAAGTCGGCGAGCTTTACAAAGAAGCCGGCGTTAATCCGCTCGCGGGCTGCCTGCCGCTTCTCATTCAGATGCCGATTCTCATGGGCATGTACTATGCTCTGTATAATTTCCAGTATCCTTCGCCGGAAGCCGCCGCATTTATGTGGCTGCCGAGCATGTCGGACCCGGATCCGTATTACATCCTGCCGGTTCTTTCCGCATTGACGACGTTCCTGCAGCAGAAGCAGACGACGACGGAAATGAATCAGCAGATGAAGATTATGATGATCGGTATGCCGATCTTTATCGGCTGGATCAGCCTGAATTTCCCTTCCGGCCTTGTCCTTTACTGGGTTACGATGAACGTTGTCCAGATCGCCCAGCAGTGGTGGATGTATCGCGAACCGTCGAAGAAGAAGGGGGCTGCCTGATATGGCAGAAGTTGTAGAAACGACGGGAAAAACCGTCGAAGAAGCGATCGAAAAAGCGCTGAAAATGCTCGGGGCAACGGCGGATGAAGTGACGTCCGAAGTTCTCGCGCAGCCGTCAAAAGGGCTGTTCGGCCTTTGGTCAAAGCCCGCATTTGTACGTGTCAGCCGGAAAGTTCCGGTCAAAAAGGAAAAAACGGATCTTGATACTGCGATTGACGCCGCGGTTGATGCTGCTGTTGACGCTGCGTTTGACAAATCGATTGACACTGCGATTGACGCTGCTGTCGATACTGCGGTTGACGCTGCAGTTGACGCCGTTTTTGACGGCGGTGATGCTTCGAAAGCAACGAAAACAGCCGCTGACGTCAGTGAGCCGAAAGAAGCCGAGTCGCCGGAAGCCGCCGCAAAACGCAAAGCCGGCGAGGAAAAAGCCCTGCAGATGGGCGAAACATTCCTACGTGAACTGCTTACGGCGATGAACCTGCCGGTCAAATTGACGCGTCAGCCCGTTGCAGACGGCGTACAGTTCGGACTCGAAGGAGCCGATCTCGGCGTTCTCATCGGGAAACACGGTCAGACACTCGATTCGCTGCAGTATCTCGTCAATCTCGCGGCGAACCGCGACCGCAGTCTGCCGCATGTGCATATCATACTGGACGTCGAGTCTTACCGCAGCCGCCGCGAAGAGACGCTTTCGCGCCTCGCCGGCCATCTTGCGGACAAAGCTTGCCGGATGGGCGAAGATGTTCATCTCGAACCGATGAACCGTCACGAGCGCAAAGTCATTCATAAGGCGCTCCAGTCGGACCGCCGCGTTGCGACGTTCAGTCTCGGCGAGGAGCCGCGTCGTTATGTGGTCATTTCGCCGCAGCAGCGCCGCAGAAAAACGCGCCGCCGCCGTTCGGAAAAACCGGTCGAGAAAGTCAATAAAGAATAATCCGTTTCAGGTAGCTGTGAAAGGGCTGTCTCGTCTTGAGGCCGCCCTTTTTTTGCGATAAGCCGTAAAAAGCGGCAGGAAGGAGAAACAGTGCAGCAGGGAGATACGATCAGCGCGATTGCGACCGCGCCCGGCGCAGGAGGAATCGGTGTTATCCGGCTCAGCGGCGAACACGCCGTTGCCGTCGCGGATCGGGTTTTTACGTCAAAAAGCGGACGAAAACTCGCAGAACTTGACACATACCGCGCCGCTTACGGGCGTATCGTTGACGAACAGGGGCATACCGTTGACGAATGCGTTGCCCTCGTTATGCGTGCGCCTCATTCGTATACGAAAGAAGATATCGTCGAGCTTCAGTGTCACGGCAGTTCGCAGGCGCTCAAAACGACACTTTCGCTTACGTGGCGCTGCGGGGCGCGTCCTGCCGAACGCGGTGAATTTACGAAACGCGCTTTTTTAAACGGGCGGCTTGACCTGACGCAGGCCCAGGCCGTTATGGAGATCATCGAAGCGCGCACAGACCGCTCCCTCGAGATGGCGGCGGGGCATTTGACCGGACGTTTTTCGGAAAAAATTCACGCCATGCGTCAAAGTCTTTTGGCGATGATCGCCCATATCGAGGCGACGATTGACTTCCCCGAGGACGGCGTCGATGAAGTGGTCGCGGAAAGCATCCGTCAGGAAGTGACGCAGCTTCGCGAAGATATTGAAAAGCTCCTGCGTACGGCACATACGGGGCGCATTTTGCGCGACGGACTGCTCACGGCCATTGTCGGCAAGCCGAATGTCGGTAAATCGAGTCTGTTAAATGCACTGCTGCGCGAGGACCGCGCGATCGTCACGGACATCCCGGGAACGACGCGTGACGCGATCGAAGAATACGCGAACGTCGGCGGTGTACCGCTCCGCATCATTGACACGGCCGGAATCCGTGCGACGGATGACGCCGTCGAGCAGATCGGCGTTGAAAAAGCGCGCGGTTACGTCGAAAAGGCGTCACTCGTACTCGCACTCTTTGACGGTTCGGCGCCTCTCTCGTCAGAAGACCGCGAAATCGCCGCACTTGTTGACGGCAAGGAAACGATCGCACTCATCAACAAGGCGGATCTGCCGCAGACGGTGACGCCGGAGGAACTTCGCGGCATTCTGCCGGAAAATACGCCGGTTCTCGCCGTTTCGACGAAGACGAATGCGGGATTCTCCGAACTCGAGCAGCTTGTCGTCAGCCGCGTTTACGGACGCGAAGAGGCGGGCGACGAAGGTACGTTCATCGACGACGGACGTCAGGCGGACATTCTTCGCCGCGTTGACGGTCATTTGGGCGAAGCGCTGATGACGATCAGCCGGGATCTCGGACTTGACTTCATTTCGATCGATCTGCGTTCGGCATGGGAAAAACTCGGCGAGCTCACGGGAGAAACGGTCGGCGAGGATATCATTGACGAGATTTTTTCGCGGTTCTGTATCGGTAAGTAAGAAAGGGCGACAGGATATGTTTACTGCAGGAGAATATGACGTCATCGTCATCGGAGCCGGGCACGCGGGCGTTGAAGCGGGACTTGCGGCCGCTCGTATCGGCTGCCGTACCTTATTGGCCACGCTTTCGATGGATAATATTGCACTGATGCCGTGCAATCCGTCTGTCGGCGGCCCGGCCAAAGGTCATCTCGTCCGCGAACTTGACGCACTCGGCGGCGAAATGGGCGTCAACGCGGACAAAACGTGCATCCAGTTCCGTATGCTCAATACGGGAAAAGGACCGGCTGTACACGCGCTGCGTGCGCAGGCGGACAAAAAACTCTATCAGTTCACGATGAAGGAGACGTGCGAGAATACGCCGAATCTTGACGTCAAACAGATCCTCATCGACGATATCCTCATCGAGGACGGTGCGGTGAAGGGCGTTGTCGTCGAAACGGGGGAAACGTATCTCGCTCCCGCCGTCATTCTCGCGACGGGCACGTATCTGCGCGGCCGTATCATCATCGGCGAGCATACCTATACGGGCGGCCCGAACGGCCAGCGCGCCGCGATGAAACTCACGGATTCACTCAAAAAAGCGGGTGTCCGCCTCATGCGCTTTAAAACCGGTACACCGGCCCGCGTTGACGCGCGCACGCTGGACTATGACAAAATGCAGATCCAGCCGGGCGACGACGAAGCGCGCAATTTTTCGTTTATGAGTGACGTCACGACGCGCGAGCAGATCCCGTGCTGGCTGACGTATACGAACGAAAAAACGCATGACATTATCCGACGCAACATGAGCCGTGCGCCGATGGCAAACGGCATCATCGAAGGGATCGGCCCGCGTTACTGCCCGTCGATCGAGACGAAGATCCTGCGTTTCCCGGATAAAGAGCGTCATCAGCTTTTTTTGGAGCCGGAGGGGATCCATACGAACGAAGTCTATGTGCAGGGCATGTCGACGAGTATGCCGATGGACGTTCAGTTCGAGTTCCTCCATACGATTCCGGGACTGGAACACTGCCATATCATGCGCGCGGGCTACGCGATCGAATACGACTGCATTGACCCGCTGCAGTTAAAGCCGACGCTCGAATTCAAGGACATTTCGGGATTCTTCTCGGCGGGACAGTCAAACGGTACGTCCGGGTATGAAGAAGCGGCCGCGCAGGGCATTATTGCGGGCATCAATGCCGCGATGTTCATTAAAGGCGAAGAACCGCTCATTCTGAAACGTTCGGATGCCTACATCGGCGTCCTCATCGATGACCTTGTCACGAAGGGAACGAGCGAACCGTACCGCATCATGACGAGCCGTGCCGAATACCGCCTGCTTTTGCGTCAGGATAATGCCGATCAACGGCTTACGCCGCTCGGACGACGTGTCGGACTCGTCAGCGATGCGCGCTGGGTGCGTTTTGAGGAAAAACAGAGTCAGATCGAGGAAGTCGAACAGCAGCTGCAGAGTACGGTCATTCATCCGAATCAGGAAACGCAGCAGCGGCTCGAAAGTGCGGGCATCGATCCGATCCGCACGTCAACGACGCTTTATGACCTCCTGCGCCGTCCCGGTGTTACGTACGAAACGTTAAAGCGCGGCTTTGATCTGCCGGATATTTCCACTGAGGTACGTCAGCAGATCGAAATCGCGATCACGTACGAAGGCTATATCCGCAAGCAGAAAGAGCAGGTTGCCCATATGGAAAAACTCGAGTCCAAGCTTCTGCCGGAGGATATTGACTATCAGGAAGTGCCGAGCCTGCGTGAGGAAGCGCGCGAAAAACTCGCGCTCATTCGTCCGCGTTCCGTCGGTCAGGCATCGCGCATCAGCGGCGTTTCGCCGGCTGACATTTCCGTCCTGCTCGTCTGGCTCGAACAGCAGCGCCGTCTGCAGCAGGCGCGTCAGAAAGGGGAGGAATGACATGACCTTTTCCGAAGCTATGACGCGTGCGGCAGGGGACTTTGGTCTCAGTCTGACGTCAGGTCAGATCGATCAGTTCACCCGCTACTATGAACTTCTCGTCAGCTGGAACGAAAAAATGAACCTCACGGCGATCACGGAACCGGAAGATGTCGCCGTAAAACATATGATCGATTCGCTTTCCGCCTATGACGAACGTCTCTTTACGCAGGGGGCGTCAATTATTGACGTCGGCACGGGGGCGGGATTTCCGGGGATTCCGCTGAAAATCCTGAGTCCGGATCTCAAACTTACCCTCATGGACTCGCTCGGCAAGCGCGTCAAATTTCTCGAAACCGTCGTGACGGAACTCGGACTCGAGGGCGTCGACTGCGTTCACAGCCGCGCGGAGGACGGCGCGAGAAATCCCGCGTACCGCGGTAAATTCGACCTTGCCGTTTCCCGCGCCGTTGCACGGCTTTCCGTACTCGCCGAATACTGCCTGCCGTTCGTGAGGACAGGCGGGCATTTCCTCGCGCTCAAAGGCATGAAGTACGAGGAAGAGTCGGAAGACGCCGCACGCGCCCTCAAACTCCTCGGCGGGCGGCTCATCGAAACCCGCGCCGTCCATCTGCCGGGACTTGACGATAAACGCGCGATCCTCGTCATCCGCAAAGTCCGCGAAACGCCGAAAGCCTATCCGCGCAAGGCGGGAACGCCCGTGAAAAAGCCGCTTTGACTGTCATGGAGGGACCCCCGATGAAGCGTATCTTATTTGTTTGCCACGGCAATATCTGCCGCTCGCCGATGTGTGAGTTCGTCATGAAAGAACTCGTGCGCCGGGCGGGATGCGGCAATGAATTTGTCATTGACTCGAAAGCCTGCCGTACGGATGAGATCGGAAGCGATACCCATCCGGGAACGCGGCGCAAGCTCCGGGAAATGGGCATTCCGTTTACCCGCCGCGCCGCGCGCCTGATTCGCCGCGAGGACTATGACGCCTATGACCTGATTGTGGCCATGGACGATGAGAATATGCGGGATCTGAGCCGTTTGACGAAAGGCGATCCGAAAGGGAAATGCCGTTTGTTGCTGTCATTTGCCGGCGAGGACCGCGATGTCGCGGATCCCTGGTATACGGGCAACTTTGACGCGACATACCGTGACGTGCTGAAAGGATGCAAGGCGCTTCTCGATATATGTACAAAACGGTGAAAGAGAACGTTTCGAAATGCAGTGACGTTACGAACGGGAAAGCTTCGACTGTATCGTTTTGTACGGGCAGCGACAGAATTGTTTTTATGATGGATTGTTTCAGGTGAAACAAATCGTGCGATATTGCGATAATTTTTGCCGATAATCGGACTGTTTTTCGCCGGCTGCCGTCCTATAGTGAGGGTAGGAAACAGAATCCGTAAATCGGAGGGATCATTATGCAGTATATCAGTCATTATACGTCACCGCTCGGGGAGATTCTCCTCGCTGCGGATGACATCGGATTGACGGGACTCTGGTTTGAGGGGCAGAAATATTTTGCGCTGTACCTCGATCAGGAGCACGAGGAGCGGGAAATACCGGTTTTTACCTTGGCAAAACAGTGGCTTAACATGTATTTTGCAGGTAAGGAGCCGGATGTCAACGTACCGCTTCATTTTATCGGGACGCCGTTTCAAAACGAGGTTTGGGAGATCCTCGCCGCGATCCCGTACGGGAAAACGGTGACATACGGCGGCATCGCAAAGCAGCTTACGGAAAAACACGGCGGCAAACGTATGTCGGCGCAGGCCGTCGGCGGTGCAGTCGGACGCAACGAAATCTCGATCATCGTCCCGTGTCACCGCGTCGTCGGCAAAAACGGCAGCCTGACGGGCTATGCGGGCGGCATCGACAAAAAGACGGTGCTCTTGAAACTCGAAGGGGCATACGAAGACCGCTTCTTCGTTCCGAAGCATAGCACGGCGCCCTGACGGGATTGTTTCACGTGAAACAATCGGGATATAAATTCATACGGAAATAAAATGAGACCGATATCTTCCTTGTAGAAAGGGGATATCGGTCTCGTTTTGTTAAAATGGATTTCACAGTTGACAGCAGAATACCGCATAGAGTGGCACGCTGAACAGATTGTTTTCCCAGCCGAAGTTTCTGCCGGAAAAACGAATGGCATAAGGAGAGTCATAACGTTTGACGAAATCGTTCAGGCTGCGGGAGCGTACGTGTTCGGCGGCTTTGACTTCGATCGGGATAATATTTCCCTGACAATCCTGACAGACAAAATCGACTTCCCCCTGTCCCTGCGTCGGTATCCAGTAATACGGAGTGAGGCCGTTTGCGACAAGGGCCTGCATAACATAATTTTCCGTCATGGCGCCCCGGAACGCGTAGATTTCTTTCGGCGCATGGAGAACAACGTGCGGCGGAATTCCAAATTTTGCGCAGAGCAGTCCGGTATCGGTCATATAGACTTTGAATGCGTCATGATTCGCGTAAACGGTCAGGGGAAGCCGTCCTTCCGTCACGCAGGTGCATTTATGGATGAGTCCCGCATGCTGCAGCCACGAAAGCGGCGCAGCATATTGATAGGCCCGTGCACCGCTCTTTACTACTTTATACTGGAATTTGTGATTGTCCTTTGCGAGCTGTGCAGGAAGACTGTCCCAAACGGCCATAATCCGCGTTGTTTCCTGTGGTGTCGCGTATTTTGCCATATCCGCGATATAAGCGGTTTCGAGCGTTTTCTGGGCGTTGACGACGTAATTAAAATCGTGCATCGACACATAGGATTGTACCGCCTGCGGCATGCCGCCGATGACGAGATAGAGTCGGTAGAGATCCATTGCCTTGTCGTGCAGGGAAAATTCCTGCCGCTTCGTGTAGGATTCGCGGATCAGGTCAGACATACCGGGTTCACCGGCAGCCCAAAGAAATTCCTCAAAGTCGAGCGGATACATGGTGATCATGTCAATTTTACCGACGGGGAAGGAGTACGTCTCACGGTTTAATGCGACGCCGAGAAGACTGCCTGCCGCGATAATGTCATATTCCGGCGTTTGTTCGCAGAAGTATTTGAGTGATGTCAGCGCGCGTTCAGAGGCTTGGATTTCATCAAAAATGATCAGTGTTTTACCCGGAATAATTGATTGCCCCGAAAACGCCGCAATTTCACGGATCAGGCGCTCCGGTTCCAGATTCCGCGCAAAAATCCGGGCAAGTTCCGGGTTTCCCTCAAAGTTCAGATAAACTGTATTCGTATAGGCTTCGCGCCCAAACTGTAATGCCGAGTACGTTTTCCCGACCTGCCTTGCCCCGCAGATCAAGAGAGGTTTGCGTCCGGGACGGTCTTTCCATTGCAGCAATTGCTCCGATATTTTGCGTTTCATCGTGAATTTACTCCTTAAGTCCATATTTATGTTATATTGATACATTTATTATATCAAAAAATGTCCCTGATAACACATTATTTAATTTCATATCCTGCTTCAACCAGCACTTTCAGAGTGCGGTCAAAGTCTTCCCGGTGTACGAGAACGTAGTCCGTGTTGAATGTCGAAACGACGAAAATACCGATTTTGTGCTCGGCGAGCAGTGCGGCGATCGGGGAGAGGATGCCGATTAGGGAAAAGTCGAGTATGCCTTCGATGCGGAACGCGCGCCAACCGTCTTCGCGGGCGGTTGTGTCAGCCGGTGTCAGTTCCGTCTGACAAACGAGGGAGATTTCTTCGTCGGTTTGACTGAGAAAATAAAACGTTCCTTTTAAGACAGCCGGATCAAACGATTTGAGTTTGCAGACCGTCAGGTCACAGGCGACCGGTTTCAGTTTCATGGAAAGATCACACTCCGTTCGAATATTTGTCAAAAACGTGCTATAAAAGCATAAGGAAATCCACAGTTTCGATTTAAAGCAGCACGTCAAAAATATTTTTGTTGTAACTATTGACATTACTACAAAGCTATGCTATTCTATGAATGTAATCAAAACTAATACATCAAATGAAACCAGTCATGTTAAAAAGTAAAGGAGCATGTTATTATGAAAATCGCAGTTGTAGCAGCAAACGGCCGTGTCGCACGCAAAGTTATTACGGAGGCGATCGGGCGCGGGATTGACGTCACGGCATTTGTCCGCGGAGAAAATAAAACGGACGCCAAGAACGTCGTTGTCAAAGACATTTTTGACCTGACGGCCGATGATCTCAAAGGATTTGACGTCGTTGTCGATGCGTTCGGCGCATGGAAACCGGAACTTTTGCCGCAGCATTCGACGACGCTTGCTCATCTCTGTGACATTCTTTCCGGCACGCAGACGCGCCTCGTTGTTGTCGGCGGTGCGGGATCGCTGTATGTCAATCCGGAGCATACGGTTCAGGTTGTTGACACGCCGGATTTCCCGGATATCTTCAAACCGCTCGCATCGGCTCAGGTCAAACAGCTCGCCGAACTTCGTAAACGCGACGATGTCCGTTGGACGTACATCAGCCCGGCCGGTGATTTCCAGGCTGACGGCGAACGTACAGGGAAATACATCCTCGCCGGTGAAGAACTTACGCTGAACAGCAAGGGCGAAAGCATCATCAGTTATGCCGATTATGCCATTGCTATGGTTGACGAGATCGAAAAAGGGAACCACATTAACGAACGCATTTCGGTTGTCCGTGCCTAAACGGCCGAAATTGTTTCACGTGAAACAAGAGACCGATATCTTCTTCGAAAAAAGAGGATATCGGTCTCGTTTTATTTTTACGTATGAAATTTATGGTTTCCGACGGGTTTTGCGCAGATCGTGCGCGAGGCCGTCGATGCAGTCAATGGCGTCCTGATATTCGTGAAGACGCTCAATGAGATGTCTTCGTTGCTTGGATAGCTTCGGCAGGATAGCAGCCGGATTTCCGTTTTCACAGCACGCCATACAGTCGCACACGAGTTTGTCGGGGCATTTCGCGTCAACGAGGTCCCGGTAAATCCGGTTTTTATCGGGGGAGTTGTTCATGATTTCCTCCATTCGTCCAAAACAGTCTGTGCGGAGTTTTGCCGTTATCTTTGAACTGATTTCATGATACCGTAATACTGCTTCGGATACAAATACTTATATAAAATAGCGTGATATGCTTTACATGTATAGCAAAAACGGGTAGGATAAATAGAAAAGGAGGGATTTTATGGAACTTCGCGTACTCAAGTACTTTGTTACGGTTGCGAACGAGGGCAGCTTTACCCGCGCTGCCGAACGACTTCACCTCTCGCAGCCGACACTTTCGCGTCAACTTCATGACTTGGAGGATACATACGGAACGAGTTTGTTCATCCGCGAACCGCGTCATATGCGGCTGACGGAGGAGGGAATGCTCCTGAAGCGGCGCGCCGAAGAAATTCTCGCGCTTGTCGATGCGACGGAACAGGAATTGTTGCAGCGCAATGACGAGATCAGCGGTGACATTGCCATCGGCGCGGGGGAATCCTTCTATTTTCAGAACGTACTCGCGATCATCGGAGATCTGCGCCGTATCCATCCCGGGATCCGCACACAGGTTATTACGGCCGATGCCGAGATGAATTTTTATCTGTTGGAACGCGGACTCATTGATTTTGCCTTTGCTTACGGTGATCCCGATCCCGCGCGTTATGAAACACTGCCGCTGCCGTTTCATGACGAATGGGGGGTATTTATCCGGAAGGATGACCCGCTTGCGCAAAAGGAGGCCGTTACGCCGGAAGATCTCATCAGCCGCGATCTTGTGATTTCACGTCAGGTCATCTCGGACAGCACACACGGTGATGACGTCAAACGTTGGCTCGGTTGTCCGCTTGAGGATCTCCGGATTGCGGGAACGTATACGATGGCTTACAACGGGGCTCTCATGGTGACGCAGGGTCTCGGCGTTATGTTGACATTCCGCCGTCTCGTCGATGTCGAAGCGCTCGGACTTGTCGTGCGCCCGCTTATCCCCGCCGTTTACGCCGAACCGCGCATTGTCTGGAAGAAGCGGCAGACATTTTCCAAAGCATCGCAACTATTCCTTGCGGAACTGCAAAAACGATTCTCATGATGATCTCATTCGATAAAAATACGCGCCCCGTCAAAATCCGGATCAGCCGGTATTGACGGGGCGCGTTTTGTTCCTCCCGATGTTTAATCGGTTTTATCAGTCGCCTAGAATGACGTTATCGATGAGGCGCGTTTTGCCGATGTAAACGGCAATGGCGAGCAGGCAGGGCTCGTCGATGACGTCAACGGGGAGAAGCGCCGGATAGGTGTAGAGGTCAACGTAGTCGATTTTCGCGAGCGGCTCCGTTTCGAGTTCGGCGCGTACGATGGTTTTCAGTGTTTCCGCCGTGTGTTCGCCGTGCTCGAAAGCCTCTTTTGCTTTGCGGAGACTGCGCGAGAGAACGACGGCGGCCTGCTTTTCCTCCGCCGTCATATACGAGTTGCGCGAACTGCGCGCGAGGCCGCTTGCTTCGCGGCAGATCGGAACCATGCAGACTTCGACGGGAATGTTGAGATCCGCGACAAAACGGCGGACAACGGCGACCTGCTGGGCGTCTTTCTGGCCGAAAAAGGCTTTGTCGGCCTGCGTGATGTTCATGAGTTTTGTCACGACAGTCGCGACGCCGCGGAAATGACCCGGACGACGGGCTCCGCAAAGTACATCCGTGATGCCGTTTTCGACCGTAATATACGTGCCGTATCCGGCGGGATACATTTCTTCGGGCGTCGGATGAAAAACAGCGTCGACGCCTTCGGCGGCGAGTTTTTTGCAGTCGGCGTCAAACTGACGCGGATATTTGTCATAGTCTTCGTTCGGGCCGAATTGGACCGGATTGACGAAAACCGAGGCAATGACGACATCACAGGCTTTTCGCGCCGCGCGCATGAGCGTCATATGTCCTTCGTGCAGGGCACCCATGGTTGGGCAGAGTCCGATCGTTTTGCCGGCCTGTTTTTGTTCGCGGACAAAGGCGCGGACTTCATTGACGGTTGTAAAGATTTTCAGGTTATGTTTCGTTTCGTTCATTGGAATGCTTCCTCTTTTCGTGTCAGTTTTTCATCGCGCCGCGCAAAGTAATTGGCGACGAGAGAACCGGAAATATTGTGCCAGACGGAAAAAATCGCGCCGGGAATGGCGGCAGCCGGATTGAAGTAAAGAACGGCAAGCGCTGCTGCGAGGCCGGAATTCTGCATGCCGACTTCGATCGAGACGGTACGCGCACGACGGCTGTCCATGCGGCAGAGACATGCGAGCAGATAGCCGAGTGCGAGGCCGATGATATTGTGCAGAATGACAATGACGGCCATGAGCGGCCCGACGGAGAAGAGTTTATCCGCCGAAAGCGAGACGACGCCGCCGACAAGCAGGACGATGCAGATGACGGATACGAGCGGCAGGGCCGGTTCGATACGCTGAATTTGTCTGCCGAGTAAATGATGTACGGCGAGGCCGAGCAGCACGGGTGCGAGGACCATTTCGGCAATCGAAATCATCATCGCGGCGGCGGAAACTTCGATGCGCGCGTCGGCGTAAAGATACGTGAGTGCCGGTGTCACAAACGGCGCGAGCAATGTCGTTGTCATCGTCATCGAGACGGAAAGGGCGACGTCACCGCGTGCAAGGTACGAGATGACATTGGACGCCGTTCCGCCCGGGCACGTTCCGACGAGAATGACGCCGATCGCAAGTTCCGGCGGCAAACCGAAAGCGTTGACGAGTCCGAACGCGACAAGCGGCATGATGAGGAACTGCGCGGCAACGCCGATCGCGACATAGCGCGGCTGACGCAGAACGTTGCGAAAATCGTCAACGGAGAGTGTCATACCCATGCCGAACATGACAATACCGAGCATCCAGCTGATGTATCCGCCGACCCAGTGAAGCGTTTCCGGACGCAGCGCGCCGATGACGCCCGCGGCGATCACGAATACCGCCATGTTGTCCACGAGGAATTTTGCGAGTTTTTTCAAATAAAAAGACCTCCTTTTGCTGACTCACAAAAAACACGGAATGCAGCAAAAGAAGGTGCAAGAAAAAAGCGCACGACAAAAAAGCGTGCGCGTATTTTTTCGAAAAATCGTCGGGGCAGGGGCGTTTTTTGTGCTGTCCGGTTCCGACGATACCGGCGGCTTAATGCGCCCCTGTTGTTTGATTTGCTGAAAAAGTACAACCTGCCGTCAGGGCAGTGTCATCTTTTGCCACGTTTGTATCCTAGCACATCCGGCATGAAAAGGCAACGTGCGTCAAGGCAAAAGTATTGACGTCAATATTTGAGGAACATCGCCTGAATCGCCGCGGGATCGCTTGTTTTCGTCAGCGCAAGCTGCAGCAGGATACGGGCTTTCTGCGGGTTTAATAAATGACTGTCAATAAAATGTGCCTCTGCGTAGGACGGCTCGGCCGGGATGACGGCGCCTTTTGCGGCATGCGTACTGCGGACGACGATGATGCCGTTTTTTGACGCCTCGGCGAGGGCGGCTTCGGCCGTTTTATGGATGCTTCCGTTTCCCATACCCGCATAGACGATCCCTTTTGCGCCGGCTTTGACGGCCGCGTCAATGAAAACGGTATCCATATTCGCGTGGCCGTAAATAATCGGCACGTAGGGGAGGGCGGTGACGTCATCGAGGTCAAATTCGCTTGCTGTCGTATGACAGCCGGACGGTTCACGATAAAATGTGACATGTCCGTCCCCCATTGCGCCGACAGAACCGGTTGTGAGGGATTGGAATGTGTCAACGGCGGTCGTGTGCGTTTTTGACGTTTCGCGTGCGGCTTCGATCGTGTCATTGAGCGTCAAAAGAACGCCTTTTCCCGCGGCTTCGGGGCTTGCGGCGAGGCGTATGGCATTTAACAGGTTCATCGGTCCGTCGGCACTGATTGCCGTTGCGGGACGCATCGCACCGGTGAGGACAACCGGTTTGTCACTGTGAACCGTGAGATTTAAAAAATACGCCGTTTCTTCCATCGTATCCGTGCCGTGCGTGATGACGATTCCGTCAACGCCGGGACGGGAAAGCAGAGCATTGACGCGTCCGGCGAGGCGGAACCAGATATCATCCGTCATATCTTTACTGTCAATCGCCGCGAGCTGCTCGCCCGAGACGTCGGCATATGTTTTCATTTCCGGGACGGCATTTAAGAGCGCGTCAATGCCGAGCGCGCCCGCGCGGTATCCGGTTGTCGCGGTTTCCGAAGCCGCGCTGCCGGCGATTGTACCTCCCGTTGCAAGGATTTTGATCTGCGGTTTTGCATCCATAGTAATTCTCCTCTCATGTCAAAAATGCCGGCCGGGCAGGATTTCTGCGCGGCCGGCATGGTTAGGTCAAAATTAATGATGGAACAGGCGGATATGCGTCATTGCCATCGCGATATTGTATTTGTCGCACGTTTCGATGACATTATCGTCGCGGATCGAGCCGCCCGTCTGGGCAACGAAGGAAACGCCGCTCTTGTGCGCGCGCTCGATGTTATCGCCGAACGGGAAGAATGCATCGGAGCCGAGAGCTACGCCCGTCTGCGTTGCAATCCATTTCTGACGTCCTTCCTTCGTGAAGACTTCCGGTTTCTCCGTGAAGAGAGCTTTCCAGTTTTCGCCGCCGAGAAGGTCCATGCACTCATCGGAGAGATAAACGTCAATCGCGTTATCGCGGTCCGGACGACGGACATGATCGCGGAACGGAAGGTTCAGGGCCTGCGGGCTCTGACGCAGATACCATTTATCCGCTTTGTCGCCGGCGAGACGCGTGCAGTGAACACGGGACTGCTGACCTGCGCCGATGCCGATTGCCTGACCGTCTTTTGCGTAGCAGACGGAGTTTGACTGCGTGTATTTGAGCGTAATGAGAGCGATGAGGAGATCGCGTTCCGCTGCGGCAGGGATTTCCTGATTTTTCGTCGGGCGATCCGTCAGGCACTCCGGCGTGATTTTGACATTATTGCGGAGCTGTTCGAACGTGACGCCGAAAACCTGCTTGCGTTCAACGGCCGGGGCTTCGTACGTCGGATCCATCTGGAGAACGAGGTACGTGCCTTTGCGTTTCGTTTTGAGGATTTCGAGAGCCGCATCGGAGTAGGACGGAGCGATAACGCCGTCGGAAACTTCGCGTTTGAGGAATGCTGCCGTCTGCGCATCGCATTCATCGGAAAGGGCGACAAAGTCACCGTAAGACGACATACGGTCTGCGCCGCGGGCGCGGATATACGCCGTAGCGATCGGGGAAAGCTCGATGCCCTCAACGAAATAAACTTTCTTTAATACATCCGAAAGCGGTACGGCAACAGCCGCGCCGGCCGGGCTGACATGTTTAAACGAAGCGGCTGCCGGAAGACCCGTAGCGGCGCGAAGTTCGCGGACGAGCTGCCAGCTGTTCATTGCGTCAAGAAGATTGATATATCCCGGACGTCCGTTCAGGACTTTAAACGGGAGTTCTCCTTCTTCCATGAAAACCTTGGCCGGTTTCTGGTTCGGGTTGCAGCCGTATTTCAGTTCCAGTTCTTTCATTATTAGGATGTCTCCTTTACTATTCATACAAAAAAAGCCAACACAAATCCGAGGCAGTTTGCCCAGACGGTCGGCGTTCTTTCACTGTGCTCCCTTGTGGTTAATCCACTCCCGTCAGTCGCACAATGCCTAATTTCAATCTATCATTGCAACCGGTATTTGTCAAGATGTAACGGGAGTGTGACTGTGATATTTGGGAGAAATTAGGTGAATTTATACGGAGGGATGCCTTCATCTACGAAGCATTGCTGGTTGCTTAATTATTTTTCTTAAACATTGTTATAAACGTGTCCTTCGTTACTTTATCAAGGGATAAGTCGATATCCCAATCGTCCTGCTCGCCCTTTTCAAATACAGCACCGGCACGCTCGAGTATGTCGCGGAGTTTCAGACAAGAACGGAAGGAAGTCCGTGTCGCTTCGACGGCAGCTTCTTTGTGTTCATTATATCGTGAGACGATGGAATCTCCCATACGTGACTTGGCGAACCAGAATGTCTTTTTCCCGTCGATATCGGATTCGAGAAATCCAAGAAATTCTTCGACTCCCTCGATCGTATTCTGTACATTTAATGCCGCTTTATGGCAGTTTAGGAGATAATCACGGCTGAACTGATCAGAATCTGCGTTTCCGATTATTAATTTGAATGGTACTTGGGATTCTTTGCCGGATTCATACCATGACGCCGTATAGTTATTCAAGTCAATGGCGCCCATATCATCTTTGATATTTTCACCGAACCAGAATGCTTCGGTTGCGCCGCCTTTTTCTGCAGGGGCGTCTGTTATGTCGCCGGAGAAAACCACTTCGCGTTTTTTACGGAATGTGTCATTCTCGAATTGAGTATTCCAGCCGTATTCGTATTTTGCGGAGTTATAATGCAGGTCGAGATCCGTGCGTTCTCCTGTTACGTTCTCCCAATGGATACCGACAACAATTTCCTTGCCGAGAGAAAGTGACGTATTGAACGGTACCCTCCGACAAAACGTTTTTCACTTGTCGGCATCGCATAGTCAACGTCATTCGGCAGGAAGATTGTTTTACCCTCAACGGCAGGGTGAATATCTTCTACGATAGACTGAATAACTTCATTCAGAATAAAAAAGAGGCGGGAATCCATAATGAAGGATTCATTGATTTTTTTTGCATATGCCTTGCCGTTATATTTTGGAGAAATACGGACATGTAGTGGAGAATCTGTCGCGTGAAGAGTGCTTTTTCATCGGCTTTCGCAACTTCCCGGAAACTGTGATATAGTCCGTTGTTCATCGCTTCTACATCGTAGCCGTATTTTTGTGTGATAAAGGAGAGCACCTCGGGAGTTGACGCAAGCGAACATTTTGCGGCGGCTTCGTCCGTGATGAAGAAACCATGCTTGATATTTTCCACGTTGTCCGGTTTCGTGTCAGAAGATGACGTTTCCGGAAGTGCCTTGAAAAGGGAAAGGACGGAAATTGCGTAAAGTATGGTATCAGTCATGGAAGAGATGCTCCTTTCTTGTTTAAAGACGGGAAAAGGGTGTCGCGGTATATGCGACGCCCTGTCGATGACGCAGAAAAATGGCGGAAGGTAAGGTGTGAAACTGCACCAAAAGGGCGCAGTTTCTGTAGCGAACCACGCGAAAAGGAACCTTCTATGCCATAAAACTGCCGGCAGGCGGCGGGTAAAAGTTAATCAGACTTTTTTTTATAGATGACGGTGACATTTTAATTGTATTTTTAGAATGGATAATAATGTTATTTGTATATTATTGACGAACAAATATAGATTTTGTATAATATAAACATAAACAAAAACCATGCGCATCGGTTTTAAAACTGAATCATATGTTAATTTATTGTTTCGGCCGTTATCCAATGATATAATGAATATAGGCCGATCGGAGGTACTTTATGGACGAAAAACAGGCGCTCATAGAGCAGTTCGACAGAGCAGAATCCTTCATCTGAAGGGCTGAAACTTACGCGGTTTGACGTTGCCTGCGAGTTGGATACGGGAGAATTCGTTGACGTCGAAGTTCAGGTTGTCAATCAAAAGAATATGGAACGGCGGACGCTGTATTATTGGTCGCAGTTGTATTTGGGAAAACTTCAGGCCGGAATGGACTATAAGAAACTGAAGCCGTCAATTACGGTTAATGTGCTGGCGTTTTCGGTTCTTCCGCAAACGGATCCGCATGCGATGTACAGTATCTATAATATTGAAACGGGCGAGCGGTTAAATCGTGACATGGAACTGCATTTCCTTGAAATCCCGAAATTTTCTCATGACAGAAAACCGTTCTGTGAAATGACTAAGATGGAACGTTGGCTGGCTTATTTTTCAAACAAGCTTAGTAAGCAACAGAAGGAGGAATTGGCGATGAGCGAAGCAGCAATTAAAGACGCTTATGACGCGACAAAAGTATTCCTCATGAACCCGACGGAACGTCACGCGTATATCAACCGTCAAATGGCGATTATGGACTATAATACGAATGTTGCGGATGCAAGAGAAGAAGGCTTGAAGGAAGGACTTCGGAAAGGAATTGAGAAAGGGCGCGAAGACGGTCTTAAAGAAGGTCAGGATCGGATGTTAAATTTAATCGGACTTTTGCAGAAAAATAATCGTATGGAGGATATCAGTCGCATCGTGTCCGATCCCGAGTATCTGGATCGTCTGTATAAGGAATTTTGTTTATAAGAGAATATTATTCTGGTTGACTTTAATATGGTATAAGAATAAACAGCGGTAGCCATTTTTATAAAATTAATGATACGTAACTCAAATATGGAAATTTTTAGAGATAGACACTAAGTGTCTATCTCTTTTGCTATAATAAAAACAGATCAAGTCGAAACGCTGATAGGGGACAAAAAGGAGAACCGGTATGGTAGGAAAAAGCACCCGGGTATTTGACCGTATTCAGAATTTGGCAGTACTGAATGAGCAGGTTTCTATTCCTTACCGTGACCGTTTTCAACCGGGAATTTACAAAAATCGGATACAATTCATCCTGAATTATTCAACCGGCAAAGGATCAACACTGTCGAGCCCTTGCCATAACTAACGAAATGCTTCTTTCCG